>Ga0098055_1001725_pt1 | contig 11631 bp, 14 predicted proteins | sample 17_taG_FD_75107 | JGI IMG/M metagenome (GOLD analysis project Ga0098055, IMG submission 75107) | Marine viral communities from the Subarctic Pacific Ocean - 17_ETSP_OMZ_AT15314 metaG | ecosystem: Environmental > Aquatic > Marine > Oceanic | place: Pacific Ocean | collected 2015-01-18 | reverse complement strand
TTGTAGAAAGGTTGGTGCTTGTTTTCTTTTGCCCAGTTGTATATTGGATCCATCCTTTCCATTATTGCCTGTATGTGTGAACTCTGTCCACTCCACCATATGGGTGTTGCAAACACGACACCGTCCGCCTTGAACATCTTCATCAATGCTGGTTTTAGATCGTCGTCAATGTCCGCTGTGCCTCTTTGGTAGTTGAGTTCTGCCATCGTGACAACTTCACACTCTTGTCCAAGTTTCTCAAATGCCAGTTGCAACATTTTTACAACTTTACTTGTGTTAGATTCAGCATCTGCCTTCAATGTTCCGTTGTAGATTACGAACTTCATTCCGCCGCCCTCATTGTTATCACACCACAAGCAAGTCTGTCACCTGCGTTGCCTGTTTTCAAACTTTCTGCATCTCCACCCTTGCCTAGATCATCTCTGTCTGCGTGTACAACGAATCCTCTGCCAATCACTGATCTGTCACCAAGTAAGTCAACTCTCTTTGCTTCGATTGTGAACTTCGCTGTGCCTGATTTGTCAGCAGTGATATTACCAAGATCACCCACGTGTCCTTTGTTGATGTCACCGTGATCAACTCTATCTGGGTTGTAGTGTCCACCCATTGATTTACATCCATCCGACATGTCGCCAAACTCGTGTATGTGGAAACCGTGTTCTCCTGGTGTTAAACCAGTGATGGTACCTTTTACTAGTGTTGCTGTTCCTGGTGCTTGTATAAGCAGGATAGACCCCTTAACGGTGTCTGAATGCTCCAGTATACACTGGGCCACTGTGGTTTCCTGTGCTTCGGTAATTGCGTTTACCTTGCCGCAACTACACTCTTTGGCTTTGGTCCTAGGACAACTTGTTTCTGTGAATTCTTGTGCTCGCATTGTGCGAGTATTTATTTGTTTTTGGGCATTGGGTTTTCACCAGTGAGTCTAGGTTGTGCGAACCATAGTTTAAACCACTCGTCTGTGCCCGGTTTGATGTTGTGTTTCTTCTGATATTGTGATTTCTGCGTTCCAACGTACGATAGGTTCTCGCCCATTGAATCTTGTGTCCTGTGAGGATCGTCATACAACCCTGCTAACTTCTTTATACGCTCAAGTTCGTCCACTAGATGGTCCAGTCCTTCATCTGTTGCTTCGTGGGTTTATGTGCTTTGACTTTCTCGACCTTGCCACCCTTGGCCAGGAACTTCTTCATCTTCTCGTCAAGTTCTCTCTGTAACTCTTGTGGTGTTTTTACAATCTCGCCTGCCTTGTATGGTCTATTGATTCCGCTGAATTTTGGCATAGTCTTCCAGTCCTTTCTGTACTTTGGTTAATGAATCTCTGTTTGCTTGATATAGTATTCCGTATCCACCTGCGGCCTGCCACTTCTGTATGTTTATCGGCCTGTCGTCGATTAGGATATTTGGTGTGCCGGTGCCTTTGTCTTTGGCGTATGTTTCTTTTCTGCCTGTGACGACTATGTCGTCTGGTTGTTCTATGTTATTTGATATCCAGACTTTTTTGTATTTGGCACTGTTTTCGTGATCACCTCTTAAAGGTGAAGTGTTTATAGAGAACTTGCCACCAGTGAATTTCTTCACCATATCTATCAGTGCGTCTGCTGTTGGAAATTTAGGCAAAACTGCAAAGAAGTCTGTGCCCGTGATTCTGTCAATGACCTGTTTTTTCAGATCTTTTGTTTTGTCGTTTGTAAGTTCTTTCCAGTGTTCAACACCATAAAGGAATTCAACACCACCAAAGAAGTCTGCCAGTACTCCGTCCATGTCAAGATATACGATTGGCTTTGTGTCTGTCATATCTTCATTATACAACTTCTTGTTGTTTTCGTCAACCGTCTTACCAAACTGGTCCTGTATCTTGTCGTACAGCACCTTGCCCTTGTCGCCACCCATGATGATCTTGCTGAATTCGTGTTCCTGTCCCTTCATTGCAAGTTCCCGGGCCTTTGATGCACTCACTCCTGTGACATCATCCGCGTCTGGATCCCTTTGACCTGCACTGACAACATCAATGCTGTCGAACTTGTATTCTATGTTGCCGGCCTTTGTTGGTTTACCATTGTACTGGTTGAGTAAATTTTTAAATTGCATGACCCTGTCATCGCCCGCGACCATTATTATCTTTGTCCTGCCCTCCTGCTCAAGCACTTTCATGACCTTTATGATTGTGTTTGCCCTGATGTCACCAAAACTCAATTTTGGATCTGACTGGAAGTGTTGTCTCAGGTATGATAGTTTGGTTGTGAAGTCTATAGGATCTTTCGCTGTTCTTTCTGTGTGTGAAAGGAATATGTATGCCTTGCCGTTCACCTTATCGGCAACTTGCTGTACTTTCCGTATTAGTTTCTCGTGTCCTATTGTGGGAGGATTAAATCGGCCAAAGGCAAAGACTGCGGTTGAACGATCGTCCTCCTTAAGAAACAGTTCCCTTAGGTGCATCGTATTCGCCTTGTTTGATATTTTCTAATTCTCTGTCTGATATGACCCTCGCGACTTGTTCCCTGGTCTCTTTTGGAAACATGTTGCTGACATCGTCTTGTGTGGATCCAAACTCTTTCACGTATTCTTTAGCGGCATCATCCACTAGGTACATCCATAGTTTCTGTGCCTTCTCGTGGTCGTACACGTTCTTGGCTAATTTTCTTCTGATGTTTGATATGATGGGCATGAAACGTCTACGATACAGTTCTTCATTGTTCATGATGTACGTATCCAGCTCGTTGACCGCGTCTGAGTCTATTTGCTCTGAAATGAATTGTGATGCTCTCATACAAGCATATTTATTAGTAAAGGTTCTCCAAAAGCCATATGTAAAATGGTGATTTGAACGGGAATCGCCACTCTCCATTGTGTCCCATTTGTGTGACGTTCTTGAATGTTTCCGGTAATTCTCTACCAGCCGATTTTTGTTGCGATGCCCATGGTTCAGGATATTTGGGTGAGTAAACACCTTCGTACACCAATGCTCCTATGTCAATCTCATCTATCTCAATTGATTTGATGTTTAGCATTTGGTCTTTTAGCAGGTCACCGTTTTCATTTACAACCGTTTGATTTTGATCTTTGCCTGATCTCAAGATTACAAGATTGTATTCCTTGCCTTCTTCTAGTTCTTGTTCGAACTCTATCACATCGGGTTTTTCTTCCGTGCCCGTGATTTCTCCACTAAAATTACTCATGTCGTTTATCAGGACCTCCGCATGCGGTGGCTTATCCCACATTGTCGCATACAATTCTAATTTAAATTTTAGTTTTTCGGTTCCCATTCAAACTCCAATCCGGCTGTTCTGCCTGTGTATGGGATATTTACATCGTCCCTGAATAGTTCGATGAATAACTGAGTTCCGGGTACCTGTACTTTCATGTACTTGTCCGTGCGTTCCAGTACCTCCGCTTCCTTGGTCCTGTCATTGTTTGTGCATGTTATCGTTATTGTTTCCATTTGTACATCCTTTCAAATTTTTCCGTGATCTCTATCCTACGTCCTCCCTGTGCCTCGAACTCGTCTATGAATTTGTCTATCAAGTTCGCCGCCAATCTCCTGTACTCTGGTAGCACACCTGCCTGTAATTTTTGTATGGACTCCTGTGGCACTGTTTCAATTATTGTGCCTATGGGCACCGAATCGATCCAACTACCCGCGATACACATATCATTCTGTATTTTGTGCAATTCTGGGGTGGGGTTGAACGTGGACATAATTCTACGTGATTCGTCTACTAGGATACACATCAGTGTTCCGAAGTAATCTTCTTTGTATATCTCTTTCTGCATTATTTCTTGATTGGTATGAATTTGTCTGTCTTAAGATCGTAAACCAACCCGTGTTTTGTTGCGTTGTCAATGCTTGTGCCAAACAGGTTAGGCTTCATGTTACCATCCTTGTCAAAACATTTTGGATTTTTCATCCATAAAAACTTACAACTACCCGCGAACTTCTTGACCATGCTCATCGCTACCTCTACGCCATCGTTGTCGGCAACGCCTGATTTGTCCGTTCTGTACTCTGCCGTGAAGTTGAAACTAGCGTCTAGTTCCTCCTCGCCAGACTTGTTGTAGTAGAACCCTATGTTCTTCTCTTTTGTGCCCTGTGCAAGATCACTGTTGATGTTCGTGTAGTTAATCGTCCCGTCTAGATTGACGCTTTCGGCTACTTCCAAATCCATCGTTCCCGATGTTATATGACTTGGAAGTGAGAACGACCAACCGAAAGTTGTGTGCGTATCTTTGTGTATTTCATACGCCAACCTGTAAGATTCTGTTTCGACATCAGAGAATGATTTGATCAGGCTACCATCTGCTGTGTTGATGTCCGTACTACCTTTGGAGTAGTCCAGTGTCAACACGTTGTTGCCCAACTGGTATGCTACACCAATGTTCGCCGATGTTGTGTCATTGTTGTCACCAACAGCCAGCACACCCTCTGATGTGTTACCCAGCCAAGTGTCCTGTTCACTCATGTATCCAAATGATGTTTTTAATTTGAATTTGTTGTTTAGATAGAAGTCCTTGCCCACGTTAAGCGAGTAGTCACCGCCACCGTTATTACCTGTGTAGAAACCAAAGTTGTAGTTCTTGGCTAGATCGTACTGTCCGCCCTGTGCGAATGACCCATACATCTGTTGATGCGGTAGGAAAGTGTTCTTGTTGTCCACCAACATCTCCACGTCTGAATACTTCCTGTTGTCTTGCACAGTGAAACTGTTTCCAAGGTTCATGTAGTAGTCTCTGTCAAAGTCATCCAGTACCATTATCTGTAAGTTAGATAACACTGCCTGCACATTTCCTGAGCCAGAAACATATGTGCTACTGACAGATGATGTTGATCCATCGACCCTGCCTGTAGTTGGTATGCCAACTGCCCCTTGCGGTTTTGTCGACTCGTCGAAGTCAACAACACCTTGTCCGTGAATGTGTACATCATATCCCGTGAAACTTTTGTCTGCGGTTGCAGTTACAAGTTTGACCAGGTTCTCACCTTTCATGTGTGGCCACATCTGATGTAGTATCGCTATCTGTCCTGTGACAACAGGTGCCGCCATGGACGTACCACTCATTCCACTATAGCCCCCGTCATTGCTTGTGCTCTTGGTTGACATTGGAGCCAACACATAGAAATCTGATGTCTTGTATTTGTCCGTACAAGCATTGTCAACGACCACCCTACATAAGTGCCCTGCCTTGTTTGAGTTCGTGTTTATGATTGGCGTGTCAGTGTCACTATTGTAGTCGAATCCTCCAACTATCAACACCTTGCCACCCAACACAAGGTTACCACTTGAGTCAGTCTCTGTGGCGAACCAACCAGGCATAGCACTGATGTCTAGTCCTTGATTACCAGCGGAATTTACTAGCACCATTCCTTTGTCTGTGGCAGTTTTCCACTGATCGGAAGTCATCCTGTTGTAGTACACACCATTTTCGTAATCATATGATGTGCTTGTGGTCTTGTAAGTGTTGTCCGTGATCTTTGTGATGCTGTCTCTGAACCATCTGTCGTAGTTCGAATTGGCACTAAGGTTACCAACTATGGCTCCTTGGTCCGCCGCCCAACTGAATCCTGACGCCGCATTATCCAGACTCACAGATCTTCCATCACCGATCTTCACAACCACCGCTTTGGCGTCAAATGCCACACCATGTGTTCCTGCACCGTCCTTCTTGGCAACTATTGTGCCCAGCACGTGAGTGCCGTGTCCGTGATTGTCATTGATTCCTGATGTTGTGTAATCCTTTGTGGCGATCACTTGCCCGTCAAATTCTGTGTGGTCTGTGTCATATCCCGTGTCTGCCACTGCGACTATGGAATCTTTGCCTGTCCATCCCCTGCTGTAGGCCGAACTTGCATTGATGGTAGCGTATGATTCGGAACCTTGACCATTGTACTCATCCGTCTCGTATGTTGTCTTGTCTGTGTTGTACCCTGTAGTCTTGGTTCCTAAGTTTGAATCTAGGTCTGTGTACACAGTTGATATGGTAGTGATTGAAACCACTTCACCGCTGTCCGTCTCCGTGGTTGTTGTGTTGTTGACCACTTGGTCCACTATCTCTGTGGTGCTGGTCTCGGATTCACTTACGAATGTTTTCACTATGGCCTGTGTCTCGCTGGCAGTACCGTTCACGATCTCTTCTGTACCGTCTGCGTGTGTGTTCTTTGTTCTCGGCGTCGTTGTTGTGGTTGTAGTCACGTCCTTGTAGACCTTGGTCAGTGTTGTCTTTACTTTTGTTGTGTAGGTTGTCACTGGAGTGATCGTCGTGGTCACTGTGTATTTTGTGTTGGTTCTGGTCAGTGTGTTATCGCCGTTGTCCACGTCCGTGTCTACGTATGTGTACGTATGATTGGTTGTAGCACTACCTTCCTCTGTGTATGTTGATTCTGTAGTACCCCAAGAGACTGTGTCCTCAGAATATTCCGAACCTTCCGTAACAGCCTGGGTCTCGACAGGATCCAATGCAGTCGTGCTTATAATGGGGTTGGTGATCAGTGTTTTTGTTACCTTTACAACAGGATCATTGTCCACTGTCTCGGCCTTGTCTTCCACGGTGTTTGTCACAGAATCAGCATCACCGGCCACTGTAGAAGTGGTCACTGACTTGCTTACATCCTCGCTCTTGACACCATTCGAGAACACTGTGTATGTGGTAGTGATCACTGTTGTGGTTCTCTCCTTGGTGTATGATATTGTGTCTGTCTTGGTCCGTGTGTAATTGTTTATCGTGGGTGTCGTTGAAGTCTCTGTGGTCACCTCGTACACCGCACCCGCTTCTGTGGTCTCGTTATCTGTCACGGTGCTCACAGTCGTCTCTCCTGATTGCGAACTGGACAATGCCCAGTCACTGTAGGTGGTCACGGTCTCACTTGGAATGTTATCACCGTCCACGTGTTTTGTATCAGTTGTTGATTCTGTCTTGACCACGGTTGCTTTGCCCGTCTGCTCCAGTTCATCAAAGTATGATTCCTTGTCTTGTTTCTGTTTCTCCAGGTCTTTCAGTGCCGTTGATTTTAGTGCGAGGTAGTCCTCGTTCTCGTCATCCAACTGGCCTGTTTCTGCCGTGTTGACCCAGAATGTCTCCTTGCCGTCATAGTATTTCTTTTTGAAACCCAACAACATGTTGAATCCTTTGTCGAGACTCATTTCTTGTCCGTCCACTGTTATCTTGTAACCTGATAGGTCATTGCCATTGAACTTAGATTCATTGGTCTCTACCCATTTGAATATCTCCAGGGTGTCCTTCACATCCAACACCTCGTCTTGCGTGAGTGTGTGCACCATGCTGACAAAGTCGCCAACCAGTTGTCCGCTTATTGCAGAACTGAACGACACGGTCTCGAATGATGGTGATGATGGTGGATCAACGACCACGCCCACACCAGAACCACCTCCACCGCCTCCACAGGCGGCCAAAGTGCTTGATAATATTGTTGCTAATGCTGTATTTTTAAAAATGGCTTTCTTCATACTAATGCTCCCATAACGGTAGCACCCAATAGGAAGAATAGTGTGTATCTCGTGATTAATGAAAATGATTTGAGAACCTTGTATCCGTTCTCTCTCAGGCAAATCACGTGTGCATCTATCGATTCAGCCGTGATATTCACATCAACTGTGTTGATCTGTTCTAAGTCTTTGTCGTTCATGTTATTAGTATAACACGGAACGCTGATCTGTCAACTGGAGTTGATCTTGCTAGAACCTAGTGTTTATGCGACTTTTATGAGTTTATTAGCACAGAACTGATTGTTCCTGCTGTGACTGACGTGGCTCTTGCCCTTACCCATACAAAATTGCCTGTGAAATTGGCAGTAGAAATCAGAGTGCTTTGGTCGGCTGTGAATGTTGATCCAGACACATCAAACCAATCATCCTCTGTGGGTGTGGTTGCCAATGATCCCTGCATCTTGATGGATCCAGTCATTGTGCTGTTCACTTGGTATGCCACCGTGTGTACACCATCTGGTTGTGAATAGTATCCGTCACCTTTTGCTTTGTCACTGACGAAACCTGTGTGATCTAGTGTTGTTGTTGTGCTACCGTCTGAAGTTTCTGTTGTGACTATCTCTTCAACGATCAATTCATTTGCAGAACTTACTGTTTTCACAGTGAAGGTTGAATTGTTATTGCTTGTACCCGTCACAGTGATCAGATCTCTGACGGCAAAACCAGCCAAACTTGTGGTAGTTGATGTGATCTTGTACTCTGAACCCGTGGCAGTGAAACTGATGTCCGTGCCTGATACGTTTGCTATGTGCGATTTTGACGCTAGTAATGTGGTGCTTGTCTGTGCCATCGTTGTTATTTATTCAGTATTTTTCCTTTTGAATCTTGCTGTTTTTGGACCAAGTCCGTACACAGCGGCCAGTTCGTTTGGTTCCTGCCCGTCAACTGTCAGTATGTTGATGTACTTGATCTTGTAGGCTTTGCCATCCGCTTCGCCCAGTTCTTCACAGACACAGTCGTCTTCTCTGACTTTCCTCACTCTCAATAAACTCCTCTTTATCACAGGAGAGCCCATCCAGTTTTTTTGTATCATACTTTCAACGATGCTTTGATCATTGAATATGTTCTTATCTCGTAGTTTTTTTATTGCTTCCATTTTTTACCTTTCTAAATTGAATTACTTTTTCTATGGCCTGCTGTGCCAACATGTATATGGGTGTCAGGTACTTCTCTTCTTTGACATAGAAGTAACCACCAAAGCAGTATGGGGACTTGTCTTCCAGAAAGTCTATTATGTTGTAGTTCGTGACCAAACAGTTATCAACATTCCTCTCAAGGAATTCCCATAAATTTTTTTTCTGTGCATCAGTCATCAACACCTGAGCGTCCTTTTTCAAGTACACCTGGTATTGATACTTGCCGTGAGGCAGTCTAGTACAACCCACAGTGTCCTTGCCCAGGTTTTTAAACTTGGGATCAACAGTTTCTGACCCAATCCAGAAATCCCAGAAACGTTCTATTAGTTCTTGAGATTTGTCCAGGTTTGAATAGAATATAGTTTTTCTATCCTGCATACGGAACTTGACGTTCCTCCTGTTGGCCATTATGAAACTGGCCAGATGGTTCACGTCGGGCAGGTCCTTGTAATCGTTTTTTATTTTAACAAGATGTTCGTCCGTTGTGGGATAGAACATCAGGCTACCAGGTAGTTTGAACACCGTCTTGTGCCTGTACTTGCCGTAGTACAACTTATTGTGATTTTTTCTCATCAGACACTGTGGGTTTGAACTGATCAATAACTTTCGGTTCTTTCTTTGCTTTGAAGTTCACTGTAAGTTTAGGTACAATGTCTTCAGACAATCCAACCTCTACCATGCCTCCTGACGTTAGTTCACCAAACAACATCATCTTAGATAGTGGTTTCTTGATCTCATCATCGATCACACGTTGTAATGGTCTTGCACCAAGTTTGGCATCAAAGCCTTTTGTCATCAAGAACTCTATGGCGTCATCTGTTGCATTGACTTCTACGTCTTTCTCCATGGTCATTGTGTTAAGTTCTTGCAAGAACTTCTTGACCACGGACTTCATTGTGTCTTTGCCCAGTTTGTCAAACTTGATCACTGCGTCCAGTCTGTTCCTGAACTCCGGTGGGAAGAACTGTTTAAGTGCTTTGTCATCTTCGCCTGTTCTTTCACTCTTACCAAATCCTATGTTTGCTCTTTCAGATGCTTCTGCACCCAAGTTAGAAGTCATTATCAGTGTTATGTTTCTACAGTCTGCTTTCTTACCATTACTACCTGTCACTGTACCGTAGTCCATGACTTGTAGCAACATGTTAGATACATCTCTGTGTGCTTTCTCAATCTCGTCGAACAACACTACTGCGTGTGGATTCTTCTCCACTTCGTTGATGAACATACCACCGCCCATATTCGAATCTTCATATCCCACATATCCGGGAGGTGAGCCTATCAGTTTTGCGATAGAATGTTTCTCCTGGTATTCCGACATGTCAAACCTTATCAGTTCAACTCCTAGTGTTTTAGCCAGTTGTCTTGCAGTCTCGGTCTTACCACACCCTGTTGGTCCTAGGAATAGGAATGATCCAACCGGTTTTGTCAGACTTTTCAGTCCTGCTCTGGCAACCAGTATCTTGTCTGTTATGGTGTTGATTGCTTTGTCCTGTCCATAAACCTGCAGTTTCATCTTCTCTTCTAGAGTTTTTAGATTACTTGCTTGTTTCTGACTCAATTGCTCAATGCTTATACCTGTCATTACACTTATCTCGTGTATTATCTCCTCATGATCAATCTTGCCGTCTTTTACACCATTCAATCTCAACCTTGCACAGGCAACGTCTATTACGTCAATGGCCTTGTCAGGCAGTTTCTTGTCGGCGATAAATTTAGTAGAATAGTCCACTGCGTCCTCACAGGCCTCATCTGTGATAGTGCATCCGTGAAATTTCTCGTAGTACTGTTTCACACCTTTCAGTATCTTGACTGCTGTTTCTTTGCTAGGTTCTCCTACTTGCAGTCTTTGGAATCTTCTCATCAACGCTCTGTCCTTCTCGAAATACTTCCTGTATTCTTCCCAGGTCGTTGATGCCAACACCTTGATTGAACCTTTGAGTAGTGCAGGCTTCAACATGTTCGCCATGTCCATGTTATTACCCTGCCCTGTAGCACCAGCACCCACTATCATGTGTGCTTCGTCTATGAACAGTATGCTTTTGCCTTTCTGATCTAATGCGTTTACAATTAATTTCAGTCTCTCTTCAAAGTCACCCCTGAATTTACTACCTGCTATCAGGCTGTTAACATCCAGACTCCAAACAATGTGGTCCTTCAAGTATTCCGGCACATCGTCCTTGTTCTTTGCTATCCTTCTTGCAAGGCCTTCCACGACTGCTGTCTTACCAACACCCGGGTCACCAACAATCAGCACATTGTTCTTGTTCCTTCTCGCAAGGATTTGTTTCAAATCCTCTGTCTCTTGTTCCCTGCCTATCACTGGATCGATCTTCTTGTCGAAGTACTTCTGATTCAGGTTCTCACAATAACTTTTTAATATCCTGTCTGCTTGGTTTGGTCTCAGTTTCTGCTCTGGTCCTACTTCTCCTGGACCACCCATTCCGGCCATTCCTTCGTCTAATATTGTCTCTGTTGACACAAGGTCAATAAGATCCTGTTTGTTGACCTGGTGTTTCTTGAGGAAGAACGCCGCGTAACTTTTCTTCTCTGAAAATATGCTGATAAGGATGTCAACGGAACTTACGTCCTGTCTGCCTTGGAACAAGGCCTGTGAGAATGCTCTGTTCATTAATCTTTCTAATGATGCTGTCTTACGTGGTGTCATTGGTTCACTGCCTTTGGCCACGATGTCATTGCATTTAGTATCTAGATAGTCTTCAACGTCCTTGATCAATGCACCCACTTGTACTTTGAAGTCATGTAATACTGTGCCGATATGTTGATCCTTGATCAGAGACAGCAACACGTGTTCTATTGTGACATACTCGTGCCTTCTCTTCTCTGCTTCTTTGACTGCGTTCTCAAATATGTTCTCTAGTCCTTCATTTGCTTCTAACATTTTCTATCCTTTGTTTGCCATTTGCCATCGTAATTTCGATACTCTTTTATTAAACGTAATACCATCAAGGTGATCGAGTTCATGCTGGAAGCACTTG
>Ga0098055_1001723_pt1 | contig 11633 bp, 10 predicted proteins | sample 17_taG_FD_75107 | JGI IMG/M metagenome (GOLD analysis project Ga0098055, IMG submission 75107) | Marine viral communities from the Subarctic Pacific Ocean - 17_ETSP_OMZ_AT15314 metaG | ecosystem: Environmental > Aquatic > Marine > Oceanic | place: Pacific Ocean | collected 2015-01-18 | reverse complement strand
GGCATGAAACCGTGTTTTACGCCACACAACTCGGTGCATTGACCACGATAGATGCCCGGCTCGTCGACCCTGGTCCAGGTTTCGTTCACAAAACCGGGAATGGCGTCCTTTTTTACGCCAAAGGCAGGCACCCACCAGGAGTGGATCACATCATTGGCGGTAACCAACAGGCGGATTTTCGCCCCAACGGGCACCACCATCGGGTTATCGACTTCCAGCAGATAGTTTTCGGTTTTCTCGGTGCGGTTGTAGATTTCGTCATCGCTGGTGGTGATATTGGAAAAGTATCCAAAATCATCCTCTATGTAGTCGTATTTCCAGCGCCACTGATAGCCGGTGACCTTGATGTCTACGTCAGCTTCGCTGGTGTCGTACATGTCCACAAGCGTTGCAGTGGCAGGAATCGCCATTACCACCAGAATCACGAGGGGAATGATGGTCCAGAGAATCTCGACCAGGGTATTCTCGTGAAAGTTTGCCGGTTTTCGGCCCGGGGACTTGCGATGGGCGAAGATGGACCAGAACATGACCCCAAACACCACGATGCCGATGACAACGCAGATCCAGAGGATCGTCATGTGAAGGCTGAAGATTTCATTGCTGGTACCGGTGACCCCGGGACTCATGTTCAGCGTCCAGTCCGCCATGGACAACGCTGGCGTCATAAGCCCGCCCAAGAGGACACCTGCCCGCTTAGCGTGCACGCGCATAATACTGTGTCTCCACAGAGTGTTATTCTTGTCGGATTTTGCGTCCAATCCCCCTGTTCCAGACAGTGCTCGCACACACTATCCAGGTCAGGGTGGAAGTCTGCTATGGATAATACACAACCCAGTATAGACACAGATCAAAAAAATGCGAAAGTCCGTCCACCCATAAATGTATTAAAGAAGGAAGGCCTCTCATTCCCATAGAATCCGCTCCGCAACTCGCCACCACCGACCGCAGGCTCTGGGCGCTGGCCTGGCCACTGATGCTCACCAATCTCACTGTGCCGCTGCTGGGGCTTGTGGATACGGCCGTGCTGGGACACCTCGATACACCGGAATATCTGGGGGCTGTCGCGGTGGGCGCAAACCTGTTCAGCATACTCTACTGGACCTTTGGCTTTATGCGCATGGGCACGACGGGGCTGGCTGCCCAGGCCTGGGGCAAACGCGATGAGTTTGCGCAGATTGCCCTGCTGCTACGCTCCGTGTTGCTGGCTATCGGTATCGGCCTGTTGCTGATTCTGTTCCATCAGCCGTTGATCAAACTGGGCCTGACTCTGATGAACCCCAGTGAACGTGTTGCCGCGCTGGCAGCAGAGTACGCCAGCATCCGTATCTGGAGCGCGCCGGCCGTGCTCTGCCAATACACGCTGGTGGGCTGGCTGATAGGCACCCAGTACGCGCGGGGCCCCATGGTCATGCTGATTGTGGCCAACGGGCTCAACATTGTTCTCGATGTGCTCTTTGTGACCGGTTTTGGCTGGAACAGCCGGGGCGTTGCCATGGCCACCGTGATGGCAGAGTACTCGGCGGCCGCCATCGGGTTCTACATGGTGCTGAAACGCATGCCGGACGGCCAGGGGTTTGAGCGGGCGCTGTTCGGGCAGCTGCGGGACTACCTCAGAATATTACAGGTCAACCGGTACATCATGGTGCGCACCATTGCCCTGCTTCTGGTGCTGGCCTTCTTCACCGCACAGGGTGCGCGACAGGGCGACACCATACTGGCCGCCAACGCGGTGCTGATTACCTTTCTACTGATCATTTCCAACGGCCTTGACGGCTTTGCCAATGCCGCCGAGGCACTGATTGGTGAAGCGGTGGGAAGAAACAATCGGCGCCAGTTCAAAAACGTCTTTCGGGTGGCATTCCGGTGGTCGTTGTGGGGTTCCGTGCTGTTTACCGTCGCCTTTGTTCTTGGCGGGCGCTTCCTCATCGGCTTGCTGACCGGTATCGAGGAAGTGCGCGCAACCGCCTGGGACTATCTGCCCTGGCTGTGGATGCTGCCGCTGGCCTCGGTGTGGGGCTTCCTTCTGGATGGCGTGTTTATCGGCGCAACCCGCACACGGGACATGCAGAACACCATGCTGTTTTCGGCGCTGGTGGTCTTCCTCCCGGTCTGGTGGCTGACGACCGGGTGGGGTAATCATGGACTGTGGTTCTCGCTGATCTGCCTGATGCTGGCACGGGCAATTTCCATGGGTTGGCTGTTTTTGAGCCATTCGCGGCATGATCGCTGGTTTTCAGGACAGTGAAGAAGCTTGAAGCCAATCCATGGACAACACGTTCAGGTTTAATGCACACACCACAGCAGCCTGTTAAATCTCGTCTACACTTGTGAGAAAAGGCAGGCATGTTGCGGTAGCCAGCCGCTTCCCCATGCCCCTGACGATCCCATGCGTATAACGGGAGGCGCCTTGCGACCCCATTCCGTTCAGAGACCGGCATCTCCTGAAATGACACCAAAGGTAGTTCTCGACATCATTGATCAGGCCCGACGGCAGGAAGCCCGTTCCGGCACCTTTCTCAAGCAGATGCGGGAAAGGGCGTCGTCGCTGCCTGCCACCATCACCATTGACGGTTACCAACCGGCGACCTGCCTGTTCCAGTTTGCCATTGAGTACATCGAAATGGCGCCACGACTGATTGAGTGCGTGGAAGCCTGTGCGAGAGAAGCCGGCAAGGCCGAGTTGTTTGCGCCTTTTGTAGAGGCTGCCATCGGTTATTTTACTCAACCGTCGGTTCTTCTGGTACGTTATGATGGCCTTGACGGGCTTCTGATCCGAGCCTATCTCTGCCACCGCCTGATGGAGGAAATGTACGAGAACAACCGCTCCACCCGCGCCAGCGAACTGGTCGACGTGGAGGCAACACGGGCAAATCTGCTGGCGCATCAGTTGATCGGCGAACCGTTCGCCAACGAACTGGACCAGTCCATCACCGTCACCGTGTTGCAGATTGCCGGCTCACCGGACTATTACGAACTAAACTTGGACCCGTTCGTAGAACAGACAAGGAACGTTGCATGGGACTGGATGAGACACTATTGGGAAAACCTGCTGGTCCGTAACCACATACGCTTGTCGTTAGGAGCGGGTCTTTAGAAAATACGGATGAACAACATTGATGTACAAGCTGACCGTTACCCTGTTTCTGTTGCTTGCAGGCTCTCTCTGCAACGGCGCCGAGACCAACACCGTACCTCTTCAACTGACCGATAACCTGTCAGGAAAGCCGGTCGCCAATGCCGTGGTGATTCTGGAAAACGGCCTCTCGGAATCCCCCGTAGAAGCTGAGATTGTCCAAAAAAATCGCAACTTTCACCCCCATACGTTGATCATACCCAAGAATTCCAGAGTGGATTTTCCCAACCAGGACAACACTCAGCACCACGTCTACTCATTCTCACCCGCCAAGGCATTCAACATTGAGCTATACGCCGGACGTCCGACGGAACCGGTTGTCTTCGACAAGACCGGTGTGGTGGAAATTGGCTGCAACATCCATGACCACATGCAGGCGTTTATTCTGGTCACCGACAGCGCACCCTCCGGCCGAACCGATGAACAGGGCCGTTTGACGGTTGAGATTCCGCCGTCGGCAGACGATGGGTCCGGTAAGATTGAGCTCCAGATATGGCACCCCCGATTGACAGACAACACCCGTATGGCCCGATTCACCGTTGAGCAACCCTACCCTGCATCACTCGAACTGTCGGTGGAATTGTCCCCGGAACCCGCGAGTGATGACAGGCTGGATGGCCTGCAAGAACGTTTCCGGGAGCTTTGATGGCGGTCGCTAGCCGAATAGGGTTTCGTGGACGTTTGGTGACCGTCATGGTCACCATGGTGGCCATCGTCAGCCTGAGCATCGGTGCACTGTTGATGCTTTACCTGTTCGAGGATGAAAAGGCACGTGCACTTGAGCAATTGAGTCTCGGCGAGCAAGTGGCAGAGGAGGTGCTTGAGCGCCGCACCAGCCTGATTCTTTCCCGGCTGGACGTTGTGATCCGTGATTTTGGCTTTCGCTCTGCCGTCGCCAGCGGAGATCGCGCCACCACAGACAGTGCGCTGACCAATCAGGCCCGAAGGGTGAATGCCGATTTTGCCGTCTTGCTTGGCAGCGACGGGCATATCCTTGCCGACACCGATGGGCTGCCCGATGCGTTTGCCAATAGCCCGCTGGTTACAGAAATGCTCTCCAAGGCGCGACAAACAGGTTTTGCCAGCCAGATGAGCGTCTTCGGTGCGGACGGCTTTGAACTGCTCACCATTCCGGTGGAAGCACCTGGATTAAGGGCATGGCTGATTGCCGGTTTTAACCTCAACAATGATCTTACCGACATTATCGGTCGACTAAGCGGAACCGAGGTGTTGTTCAGGGCCTCCTCTGGTGAGGAAGGCAGTTATCAGATTCTTACCGACCCGGGTTCCATCAACGCATCGAGGCTCGATGAACTGAACAATGCCATGGCCAGGACGTCCGGCGAGGACCAGTTTCTTGAGAGTACACATTACTTCACCCGCATCATAAGCCTGACCGGGGACGAAACGCCGGCCCTGCAGCTGCTGCTCTTAATCAACCGTGAGGCCCGTCTCAGCAACTACTATGAGCGTGCTGTGGAAATTCTTACGCTGGTCAGTGCCGTTCTGGTGCTGGCTGCCCTGATTGCGCTCATTATCGCTCGCAACATGGGGCAACCAGTCCTGCAACTGGCGGACTATGCCAAGGCCATCGGCGATGGCCACACGCCCGCACCTCCCCGTATCCGCGCCGGCGGTGAACTGGCCGAATTACGCAGGGCGCTCGGCGACATGCTGAGCAAACTGCGGGACCGCGAGGAGCAGATACACTACGCCGCCAGCCACGATGAAATTACCGGGCTACCCAATCGAAACGCCTTCCTGTCGCGCCTGCGGGAGCAATTCGACAACCACCGCCCCTGCAGCCTGATGGGCCTGCGCCTCAATGATATTTCTGACGTCAATGACACTCTGGGCCTCGAGTTCGGGGACAAGGTTTTACAGGCGGTGTCGGCCAGGTTGGAGGAAGCACTGCCCGGCAGCTCAGCACTGGCAAGGACCGGAGGCGCCGAATTCCTGATGATGACTGGTCTCCAGCCGCAATCCGAGCTCGATAAACTTGCCACCAGGATCAGCGAAATCGTGGAATCGCCGTTGTTCATCGACAACACTCCGTTCTCCCTTCGCTGCACCATGGTTACGCTGCAGCTACCCCAGGACGCCATCGATACCGACCAGGTTCGCAGGCGCCTGAACCTCACGTTCGAACAGGCACAAAAAAGCCGGCTGCCCGTAACCCATTATCAGCCAGGGCAGGATGAGAACCACCTGAGGGAACTTCAGCTGATCTCTGATCTGCACCACGCCATTGCCAGCAACGGCTTGCATATGAACTACCAGCCCAAACTTGATATGGCGTCTGCCGGCTTTCATCAGGCCGAAGCACTGGTGCGCTGGATTCACCCGGACCTGGGGTTCATCTCGCCGGAAGAATTCATTTTCCTGGCGGAGCAATCCGGCCAGATCACCGAACTGACCCGACACATCCTCCGCCGTGTTGCCAACGATGCTGGCAAGTGGCACGCCGCGGGCCTGAATATTGGTGTTGCCATCAACCTGTCGGCGCTCGACCTCACCCGCCCGGAACTCGCCAGGGAAGTTGCCGAGGCGTTTTCCCAATGGCAGTTACCCATGTCCAGTATCACCCTGGAGGTAACCGAGAGCGCCCTGATGGAGGAACCCGAAACGGCCTTTGAAACCCTGCGGCGCTTACGCCAACTCGGTGTCACACTGTCGGTGGACGACTTTGGCACGGGCTATTCCTCGCTGTCGCAATTGCGCAACCTGCCGGTGCAGGAACTCAAGATCGACAAATCCTTCGTCCTGCGCCTGAATACCGAACCCCAGGACCAGCTCATCGTGCGCTCCACCATAGATATGGCCCATGGCCTGGGGTTGCGGGTTGTCGCGGAAGGAATCGAGAACGCCGAAAGCTGGGCGCTGTTGCGGGACTGGGGCTGCGAGATCGGGCAGGGGTACTTTCTCAGCCGCCCCGTCGCCGCTGGCGACCTGAAGGAGACAGAACAGTCGCTGACGGACCGTCAGCAGGAACTCAGATACGCAGGAGAAACCACGTCATGACACGCTTGGCCAGGGTACTAGGCACCGGTTTACTGGCATTAACGGCATCGGCGAACCTGTTCGCAGACACGGGCAGCAGACTCTGGGCCACCGGTGGGGTAACGTCCATCGGGGGTGCCGCCGGGGGCGGTCTGTCACCCTGGGCCCTGCTTGGCGGTTATGCCAGCGATGAAGAGTGGGGGGGCACGCTGACCCTGTCCCGCGCCGAAACCGACGACTATACCCTGTCGGTGGTCGGGACAGGCGTCACCTGGAACAATCGTGTTGAGCTCACGCTGGCACGCCAGACTCTGGACCTGGATAGCCTGGTGTTCACCCTGAAAAACGGCTTTGGCCTTGAAGAGGACGAACTGGTACAGGACGTTTTCGGGCTCAAAGTGAGACTCGCCGGCGACGCCCTCTACAGCCCCTGGGGGCAATGGTCAGCCGGGCTTCTGCACAAACGCAACCGCGAGTTTACCGTACCCGACGCCATCGGCGCCAAAGATGACAGCGGCACCGATATCTACGTCGGAGGCAGCAAACTCTTCTTCGCGGCGGTGATGGATCGCAATCTGCTGGTCAATGCCACCGTTCGCGGGACCAAGGCCAACCAGGGCGGCCTCCTGGGTTTCGGTGGCGACCGTAACGACAGCTACGAGGCGATGTTTGAAGGCAGTGTCGGGTTGTTTGTGACCCGCCAGTGGCTGGTGGGTACCGAATACCGCCAGAAACCGGACAAACTGGGTTTCGCCACCGAGGACGACTGGTGGGATGTTTTCGTAGCCTGGGTACCCGACCGTCGCTTGTCGGTCACGGCCGCCCTGGTCAATCTTGGTGACGTTGCCACTCTGGAAGACCAGCGCGGTGCCTACCTGTCACTGCAGGCCAGTTTCTGACAACCCGGGAGGATACCATGAAACATTCCGTCATCATCATGGTTCTGCTGCCCCTGCTGGTCCTCTCCGGTTGCCAGTCCATGGTTGAATCCAGTCAACAGAATACTTCTCTCTATCAGCAGCTTGGGGAGCGTTCCGGCATTGCCGATATCGTCGAAGACCTGCTCTACCGGATTGTCGAAGACGAGCGTATCAACGATCAGTTTCGTGGCATTGACGTGCGCCAGTTCCACACCAACCTGACGGACCAACTCTGCGAACTCAGTGGTGGGCCGTGCACCTATTCCGGGCGCGGAATGCGCGAAAGCCACGCCGATATGAACGTGACGGACACCCAATTCAATGCCCTGGCTGAGAACCTCATCCTGGCCATGGAAGAGAACGGCATACCCACGGGTGCGCAGAACCAACTGATCAAAAAACTGGTGCCGCTGTACCCCCAGATCCGCAACCTTTGAGCCGGGCGACAAACCGGTTAAGCTTGCCCGCTGACCAATAAACCTTTCCTGACGGGAGAATAAACCTTGCTCGACAACGCGGATCTGGGAAAACTGATTGTTCGACTGACCCTGGGCGGACTATTGCTGTTTCATGGCATCGCCAAGCTGTTCCATGGCGTGGGCTTCATCGAAGGCCAACTGGCCAGCCATGGGATTCCCGCCTTTTTCGCGTGGGGCGTGTTCATTGGTGAGTTGCTGGCACCATTAATGGTGATCCTGGGCTACCAGACCCGTATCGGCGCCTTACTCATCGCCTTCAACATGCTGGTGGCCATAGCGCTGGTACACAGCCATGAACTGATGACATTGGGCAATCACGGCGGCTGGGCACTGGAGCTGCAGGGTTTCTTCCTGTTCATCGCGGTAGCCGTTATTTTTCTCGGCCCCGGCCGCTACAAGCTGAAAAACTGACGTTAGGAACCGGCGATGGCCTCTGCGCCCGACTCCCGGAATACCATCACCTGGTTACGCCCTGCGCCCTTAGCGGCATACAGGGCCTCATCGGCCCTGCCGATGAGATCCTCGGGGCGGCTGCCCGGTTCCGGCAGGATGGTGGCCACCCCGGCGCTCACCGACAGGTTCAATGGGCTGCTGTGGTCACCAACGTAAACCGATGTGCCCGCCACAGCCACCCGCAAGCGTTCAGCCACATTGGCGGCCCCGGCCTCCGGCGTCGCCGGCAGGAGCACACTGAATTCCTCGCCGCCGTATCGCGCCAGCAAATCTCCTGAGCGCTGGATTTCGGCGGCGCAGACCCACGCGACACTGACCAGGCAATCATCCCCCGCCAGATGGCCAAAGTTGTCGTTCACCCGTTTGAAGTAATCAATATCCAACAGGACCAGGCTCAGGGGATGTCCCTGGCGCAGGGCACGGTGCCATTCTGCCTCCAGTTTTTCGTCAAACTGGCGACGATTGGCAACCCCGGTCAAGCCATCAGTAATGGAAACCGCCTTGAGTTGCTCATTGACTTGCTCCAGCTCTTCCGTACGCGCCTGAACGCGGGCTTCCAACGTCTGGTTGGCTTGCAGCTGGATGTCCAGGGCATGGTCCTGGGCCTCAATCCTGAGGCGGCGCTCAAGGTTGATTCTGTACGCCAGTGCAAACGACATCAAAATGACCTCCAGCGCCACACCCGTCTGGGGTGCAAGCTCTGTTACCGTGCTGGTAGGAATAAGGCCGATTTTACTGATCGACATAACCAGATGCCCGAGCAGTAACGGGGTCCATGCCACCACGTAGAACCCCGCCAATGCCTGGCCCTTGCGCCAGATGACCAGGCCAAGAATCCAGGTAAGGGGAGTGATTACCGCCGCGAATACGCTGATGATGGCTGTAGAGCTCTGGTAAGACCCGAAAAGGCCGTAGACAAGACTGCACCCACTGACCAATGCCACCAATTGCAACACGCGGTAGGACACCCGGCTGTAATTTCGGACGGCGAGAAAGTTCAGTGCAAACATCACCGCAAACAGAATGTTGGCCGATATGGCCGGGGCCGTGAAGTAACGGTTCAGAATCGGCAAATCCGGCCAAAGCCACTGGAACACCAGGCCGTTGAAGTTCAGCAAAACCAGTGCAGAAGCAACCACGGTCAACACGTACCACAGATAGGCCTGTTGACGGACGATGACGAATACAAACAGGTTGTACAGGGCCATGGCAATCATGATGCCCAGGAAAACCGCCTGCCAGCCGTAGTCCAGTTGCTCACGCGCCAGAAAGTCCGCCGACTCGATAACCTGGGCCGGGATCTGCACCGCCCCCTCACTCTGAACACGGACATACGCTGTGGTGGGGTCACTGTTCGAAGGTACCGGAAAAACAAAGTTGCGGTGGTAAATCGGGCGGGAGCCGAACTTGCGACTGTCCCCGGTGACATGGCGTTCCACCTGCTCGCCCCCGATATACCAGTAGACCCGCACATCGTCCAACAGGGGATAGCCGATTTCCAGCACCCGGTTAACCGGCTCAGCAGGCACCTCAACTCGTAGCCAATAGGTGCTTTTGGTGAAGCCAAAATTCAGGGTTTGTTTACGGGCAACTGGTTGCCATTGCGCTTCCGCCAGGCCACGGATATCCTCCACATCAGTGTCCGGCCCCGATGCTTCAAACCAGGCAAACGATGCCCTTTCACCGTAGGCCGGACCCGCGGCCATGGTCAGCGCCAGCAACAGTATCCGCGCCAGTCGGCAAACTGAAAAAGTGCTCATAGTGGCCGTGTTACCCGGAACAGGAAAACTCAACTAAACTGTCGATGCCAACAGTCAGTCCCAATGCCTCCTTGCGTTTACTTCCTGACAGTCTAGACGTTTACTGGGAGTAAGTCCGCCTCAAAAATACGTAGTTATCAACTACGTATGGAGAAACACGATGACCGATAAAAAATCAGAGCTACGCCCTGGCCGCTACCGCCACTACAAAGGCAGGGACTATGACGTTATCGGCGTGGCCCGCCACAGCGAAACCGAGGAACCGATGGTCGTTTATCGCTGCCTGTACGGCGACTACAGCCTATGGGTACGACCATTGGCGATGTTCCAGGAAACCGTGGAAGTCGCTGGCGAGGACGTTCCCCGGTTTACCTACGTGGCTGACGACCACACGTAAACACGATTTTTGACTGCAGCACGCGTTTCCGGCACATTAGCGCGCTTTCCTGAACCGCCCCACCTCCGGGGCGCTGAAAGCCATTCCCGACATCCCGGAGTCTGCCATGAATGCCGTTGTTGCTGCGGTAGCGATCATGCTCGTACTGAGCCTGTGCCGCATCCACGTTGTTGTTGCCCTGATTATCGGTGCCGTTGCCGGCGGCCTGATCAGCGGCTTGTCACTGGACGCCACCATTGCCGCGTTTAACGAGGGCCTGGGAGGCGGCGCAACCGTTGCCCTGTCCTACGCCACCCTCGGTGCCTTCGCCGTTGCCATCGGCAAATCCGGCCTGGCCCATGCCCTGGCGGACAAAGCCCTGAACCTGGTGGGCCGGCAGGACAACGGCAAAGCCGCTGGCGGCATCCGCCTGCTGATCGTTGGCCTGCTACTGGCCATTGCCATGTCGTCCCAGAATATCCTGCCCATTCACATTGCGTTTATTCCTCTGGTTGTACCGCCACTGCTGTATGTGATGGCCAAACTGAACATGGACCGCCGCCTGGTGGCCTGCGTGCTGACGTTCGGCCTGATCACACCCTACATGTTCCTGCCTGTGGGTTTCGGAGGGATATACCTCAATGAAATACTGCTGGCGAACGTGGGTGACAACGGCATCGACGCCACTGATCTCAATGTCATGTCCGCCATGGCCTTGCCAGCACTCGGCATGCTCTGTGGACTTCTCGTCGCCGTCTTTTTCAGCTACCGCGGCGACCGACACTACAACCTGGACGCCATCGCCCGCACCGAACGGGTGGATGTGACCTACAACGGCAGCACGCTGCTAATGGCCCTGGTCGCCATCGTGGCGGCGTTCGTGGTTCAACTGTGGTTGGGTTCGATGATCCTCGGGGCGCTGGCTGGCTTTGTACTGTTCAACCTGTCCGGGGTGGTGAAATGGAAAGAAGCCGACGACCTGTTCACCGAAGGCATGAAAATGCTGGCAATGATCGGCTTCATCATGATCGCCGCCTCCGGCTTTGCGGAAGTCATGCGCGAAACCGGTGACATCGCCACTCTGGTGGAGGGCTCCGTCTCTGCCATCGGCGACAACAAAGCTCTGGCCGCCCTGCTGATGCTGGTCGTCGGCCTGCTGATCACCATGGGCATTGGCTCATCCTTCTCCACCATCCCCATCATCGCCGCCCTCTACGTGCCGCTGGCCCTGGAACTGGGCTTCAGCCCCCTGGCCATCGTGGCCCTGGTCGGCACCGCCGGCGCCCTCGGCGATGCCGGCTCCCCGGCCTCGGACTCTACCCTCGGCCCTACCGCTGGCCTCAACGTCGACGGCCAGCACAACCACATCTGGGATACGGTGGTGCCGACGTTCCTGCACTACAACCTGCCGTTGTTGAGCTTTGGGTGGTTGGCGGCTATGGTTCTTTAGGCTTTTGGAGTTTGCCCTCATTTTCTAGCCTGGTTGGTGTGGGGGCTGCGAGGGGGCAAGGG
>Ga0098055_1001722_pt1 | contig 11636 bp, 9 predicted proteins | sample 17_taG_FD_75107 | JGI IMG/M metagenome (GOLD analysis project Ga0098055, IMG submission 75107) | Marine viral communities from the Subarctic Pacific Ocean - 17_ETSP_OMZ_AT15314 metaG | ecosystem: Environmental > Aquatic > Marine > Oceanic | place: Pacific Ocean | collected 2015-01-18 | reverse complement strand
TGTAAGGTCAGTGGTTGCGACATCAATTGTGCCGTCTGCCAGTGTGACCAATAAGGTCCCGAATGTGTTGTTTATCTTGTATGCCATCTTCTAGTCGTTGTTTGAAGCGTTGTCTCTGACTTCTGTCAGGAAACTTACATCACCAACTAATTTGATTAATATTTCTGCTAATTCAGGTGCCAGACTTGCGTCAATTTTTGCTTGTTCCTCAGCGGTCCAAACGCTTTCCCAATTTTCATTAATATAGTCTGCGACTTCTTGTTTTGTTGCCATTTGAATGTACTCCTTATGCTTATTTATTACGGCTATCGATCTGCTCATCGTCGGATATCCAAGTTAAATCCTCGGAATATGAACCATCCAGATCCAACACAAAAGTCTTCACATTTGACTCTGCTGGGATCATTTTATGGTACTTTGTGTACCTTTTGTGCAAGGCCTCTTCTTTTGTGCAGGTGCATATCATTTTTACTCCGTTATCCTTGCCAAGTTGTACAATGGCATCTATGCATAATTTGAGTGCTTTGTGTGTTTGTTTTGGCAGGCTTTCCTTGTTAGTCACTATCCATTCCATAAATCCCAGTTTAAACTTTTTTGTTTCAAAGTATAAACCACCCGCACAAATCGGAACCCCGTCATCCTCCACTATAATACCATCCGGTGGCAAGATGTCTTTTGGCACCACCCCGAACTCCCACTGTGTCCACCACTTGACCAGCGTGTCGTAATCAGTATCTCTGTTCCAGGCCCTAACCAACATTTTTCTGCATCACTATCTTGTTGATGTTAAATGTTGATTCAAAACAGTATCTCACTGCTTCTGCCACTTCGTCTGCTGTCAACTTAGGTAGATTTTCCCACAGGCCTTTGGTCATGTCTGTGTCCACAACATCAGGACACACATCATAAACCGACAACGGCTTTGAAATTAACTCTTGTTGCAATTCTTCGATGTATTCTATAAGTTCTTTTTTTATTTCACAATATTGTACATACTTGAATTTGTCCCAAATTTGGAATTGATTGTAATCAGGATCTTCTTCTGTACCTGATGTGCTCGTTACCACTGCGACTTTCATCTTGCTGAACGAATGTTGACCATAAATTCTTTTTAGTATATTCAATTGGCCCCTGTCTGCGTGTGCATTCAATACCACAAGATTACAATCGTCTATATTTTCTAGTATTTTATCTTGGTCGTGGATTATATCGAATCCATTGCTTTTACTCATACCAACCACTTCGTATTTCTTTTTCTTGTACAGTTCGGCAATGGCTTTACCTATGCCCCTGGTGTGGCCAATTACAGCAATTTTTCTATTTTTGTTTCCTTGATTCATACAAATCCACTAAATTTTCTAACCCTTCAAAACATTCCGAATAGTGTTGGTAATACTCTTCGAACTTCTCTTTAGTGTACAATGATTCCTTGTAAAAGTCAATTAATAATGTTGTCCTTGGCCCAGGGTTGTTGTTGAATCCATTGTGTACTTGTATATCTGGTTGAAATATAAACGCTTTACCTGTTTTCCAAGTCATCAGTTCCTGTTTACGAGTCTCGAGATTCATCACATACATACCACTTTGATCGCCCCCGCCGTCGTCTAAGCACATCTGGTATCGCCATCCCCCTTCGTTGTCTCTGTGATTACCAATTTTAGTGTCAGGTCCAACTGTCATTATTGCAACATTTGTTTTGTATGGAAATTTTCTAAGAATGCTGTATAGCATGGGATAGTCATTGAATGACTGTGCTTCATAATCGCCAGACTGTATGCCCAACGCCTGCCACTGTCCGTGAACATAGTCACCTGATTTGTCATCGAAGTCATCCGGCAGTCCCCTCACGCTGTCTGAGAAATCTTCAGGCTCTAAAAATACTTTGTTAGGTTGTGTGTCGAACTCGTGTTTGATGTCTTGCCAGTGCTTTTCCAACTGCCTGAAACATTCGCCTTGTTGTCCGTGGTAAAAAGATTTATCAAGCATTTAGTATATTAACATTTTTATCATGTATCTGTCTATCATGATCCTGCCAATTACTAAAAAATTGTTCGCCGTGGTTGGCTAATTCTTGTTGTTCACTTAATTCAAAGTAGTCTGTGAATTCTATACCTTCGATAATAATTCTTCTGTTTTCTGAACCAAACACATACACTATTGCATCATCATTACCTAATGATACTCCGTGTTTGCTGTTTTCAACTCTTGTCCATACACCATCTTCTTTGACCATGTGTGTACCTGATACTTGCACACCTTTGTATTCGTATAAATTGTCAATTAAAAATTTACCAGTTGCAAATACTTTGCCACCTACTGCTACTTCATCACCGATGTCTACTAGTTCAACTGCTTTTTGTGATCCATCTGCCATAGTAACTAATGTGCCTGCTATGAAACAACCGCCGCCTGTTCCACCGCCGCCCGAACTTGAACTTCCGTTAGCATCGCCGAATCCGGCCGCCGTCGATACGAAAACTACCCCTGCGTTGAAAAGTGCTTTCCACACACCACCTACTTTGAAATAACCTGCTGTGATCCTCTTCCAAGAACCTGAAACTTTATGAAACATGGAGTTGATGCTCTTCCAGTCTCCACTCACTTTGTAATTTGCTTGTACGCCAATGTTGAATATGACAACCGCTTTTCCGTCTGCGCCTGACGAGCTCGGCTGTCCTCCCACTGCAACGCCTGAAGTATAATTTGCCTCACTTGTGCCTCCTGGTGTTACACCTGACCCAACGCTTGATGTACCCCCTGATGGTACTAAATCTGAACCTGCCTTTCCGCCTGATCCACCATGATCTCCTCCACCTGCGTCACCAGAAGTACCGCCGTCAGCACCTCCACCACCGGCTCCACCACCACCGCCATCACCGCTGTGGTCCTTGCCGTCTTCTCCCAGTGTGCCTGGAGAGTTTGATGTTGCTGTGTTTGTGTTTACACCTGCCGTACCGTTAGAATGTGCACCTGCACCTGCTCCACCTCCACCGCCTCCGGCGATGGCGACCGCTATGCTATTGACTAATACGAGAGTGGCTCCACCGCCACCTCCGCCTGATCCTGAATATGGGTTGGGTCCAGCGTTACCGCCTTCTCCGCCTGAAAAACCTGTTTTGCTTTTTCCGTTCTTACCGCCTGGTGCACCACCTCCTGAGGATCCACCTGCTCCACCACCACCCACTGCAACTTCCAGTGTGGTGCCTATCTGTGCTGATGATATTGCGTATGCTGTTTTCTTTACATGATGTCCTGCCGCACCTGTGCCGCCTGGACCACCTGCATCTGAACTGCCGCCGCCGCCTGCTCCACCCCAAAGGTATACATCGATAGATGTAGTGCCTGGTGGGATCGTTGCCTGTTGTAGAGTACCTGTGTAGTTGAATGTCTTAACGACTGCTACCATGGGATTACGCCTCCCTTACGAACCAGAAGTCCCCGTCGTCGCCGTCACCACCCGTTGGTTCGGATGTCGAAACTGTTTTTGCAGATCCACCCCAAAGGTTACCAAAAGTGGCCACTTGTCCTATAGTCGGTACGCTCACGCTTGAAGTGTCTGTCGTTGCTATTGCTGAACCTACTGCGGCCAAACTTACGTTTGTTACTGTCAACAAACCTGCCGCTGTTGTTCTTAGGAATTTTGTGTTTTTGTTTGCGTTACCGTCTGCTGTTGCATCAGACTCTCTCATTAAAAGAGAATAACTTTGGTTTTCACCTGCTGACCATCTATTTTCTGATACGTCATAAAACAATCTAGCATCGTCTGTGTCGGTTGTTTCTACAATTATACCTGCGTCCGCTTCAAGGTTTCCCGTGTTTAATTTCAAGAAGGCATCATTTACTATGTTGATCTCACTTGAACTGTTTTCAAATTCTCCTGTGATCGTCAAGTTGCCTGTCACTGTTGTATTACCCGTGATTGTTGTAGTACCTGTTAATGTAATATTACCACTGTCTCCTTCAAAAGTTAATGGAGTTTTTGTTACTCCACCATCATTGATTGTGAAACTTAGGTCCTTATCCTGTGATGTTTGAGCAACTGTTACATTGTTGCTGGTTACTGTTATTGAAAGTTCCTGTGCATCACCTATAACAATACCACCGTCTGCGTCGACTGTAAGTGCACCTGTCATGCTGTCTGCCGCATCTGCCCTTACGAAGTTTCCACCTGCTATGATTGTTCCTGATGTGTTTGTTGTTGATGTCACATCAATCTGTGCCGCCTGGGTGTTGGTACCATCAAACACTGCACCTAGTGTAGAGTTTAATGTTAATCCTGCTTTGATTTCTGCAAATCCTGTTTGTGTCACACTCGGAGTAAATGTTTCTTTTGAAACTATTGCTACTCTTGTGTTGCCTGCGTACATTGAAGAAACAACCTTGTTACCACCTGAACTACCTAGTGTTTCGATTTTCCAACCTGATAGCGTTTGTCCTTTTGTGTAAACCGGGCCTACCAATTGCCATGCTGAACCTGTGTAAACATAAAGTTGATCATCATCTGAGTCAGTCCAAAGATCCCCCGCTCCTGGGTTTGTTGGTGCTGTTGCCGACGATTTAGAACCCCCGGCTGGTTTAAAACTAGTGCCATCATATACTTTTAATATGTTGACTGTCGTGTCAAACCATAGTTCACCTCTTAACGGTGCCGCTGGAGCCGTTGTTGATGCTGAATTCTCTAATAATTTAATTTGGTTTTCGTTTAAAAACTCACCAAAATTAGAAAAACTTTTTCCAAATAGTGTTAAACTGGTACTATTATCCGAAGTACCGTCTGCGAGTGTCTTAGTCCCCCCGAGTACATTAGTTCCGTCTGTTTTGTTGATTGTGTACGCCATTTGCTTATATTTATAGTCTTCCAGCCACAATATTAATCGTGCCTATTTCGGTTGAATTGTACTCCTCTAGTGCCTTCCCTATCACTGTTCCCATTTTAGGGTCTATGCCTTTTCTTGCCACACCCGGATGTTGTGAGTGTGTTACTAGCATATCTCCCTTGCTGATTTGTCCTACCACTTTACATGGTACTTTACCTTGCAATGCCACTGCTTGACCTGTTGCATCAACGTTCATTAAGTACGCTGGATTTTCTGAGATGACACCCGCCACCCTTGGGTCAGCACCCATGCTTGAAACTGTGATCTCTTTATCACCACCAAATATTACAACTGTGCCCACTTCGTAATCCGAGTCAGACTCGTATATCTCAGCCAAGTCAGCGTATTGAGCCGATGTTGCTTTTGCATATACAGTGTTGTATTTCTTCAAAGATGTTCCTATGTCGTATGTTGTATTTGTGTCTGGTACGATTGCTTTTGATGTAAGTGTACCACCCATTGTCAGTGTGCCCATTGTATTGGCTCCTGCACTTGTTAAGTTACCCGTTACGTTACCTGTAACGCTTGTCTCTAAAGATGTCGCTTTGATTGTTCCATCTACTTCTAATGTTCTTGTTGGTGTAGTGGTTCCAATACCTACTCTTGATTCAGAGCCATCTATGGTCATCACTGTTGTCGTAACACCACCATCATTGACTTTGAAAGTAATATCAGTATTCGTTACCGTGTTTGCTATGATACCCCCTGATGAATCAACCGTCATGGTCATGTCACTGTCTACCCCAACAACAAGTCCACCATCGTTAGCAATTGAAACAGTTCCTGATGTGGTGTCGTTGGCATTGGATCTCATATAGTTTGACGCGGCCACCCCGCCCAGTGCATCTGCATCTGTGGCCGTGCCTTGGAATTTAGTGTCTGATATCGCCGTTGTTAAAGTTATACCTTTTTTGATTGAAGCAAATCCTGTAAGTGTGGTCTTTGGTGTGAATGTGTCCTCTGATATTATTGCAATAAGATTTCCATCGTTGAACCATTTTGTGATGTTTTGATTTGTATCTGTAGAATCTAAAATGGTGTCGTACGTGAAACCGTTTGTGGTACCTGTTGAACCAGGTGGTCCTACAAGCACTGATGACGTGCCGTTGTAATAGTACAACTGTCCAGTGTCTGAGTCTATCCAGATATCTCCAGCCGCCATGTTTGCCGGGGCGTCAGATTGATATGGTGCACTACCACCTGCTGTCTGGAAGGCTGATCCGTTGTAGACCTGTAATTTAGAATTTGTTGAGTCCCACCACAGTTGACCTTTTATTGGCTTCGAAGGTGCTGATGTATTTGAAAAATTTTCTAACAAGTGCAGGAAGTTCTCCGCTATCACTTCTCCGTAACCTGCATAGCCTTTACCTATGAAACTTAGATCAGTCTGTGTGTTGACCACACCATCCTGTACCGTGTACTGGTTTGGCGAACTAGAACTATTCGTCTTGTTTACAGTGTATGCCATTAGTATCCTGTGTTACCGCCTGAAGTGGTTCCACTCACTGTGTTTGAAGTTGACAGTGCCGTAGAGCTCGTTTCAGTGAAAGTTGTTAAACTCTGTATCCTTAGAGTGTAATCTATCTGTATAAGTCTGTTCAATGACTTCTGTACAGGGTGAAATATCACGTGTGTCAATAATTTGTTTGTTGCACCATTCTCCGTGCCTTCCCAACTCTTAAGACCCAGTTCATCAAAAACATAATCACCGTTGAAATCTGTTGTGTTGTCGAATGCCGCCTGTCCTGTAGGCTCACCGTAGTCCAGTGTGCAGGTCACAACAATGTCAGTATACTTGTTGCCCGCAGTGTGTCTTACTTCCATCTTGTTCCTGGTTGTGTCTTTGTTTGTTGCACTGTTGTCATCCACCACTTTGTAATATGTTTGATTGTATAAAGAAGCATTTGTACCTGTTGAGTTTGGTGTAAGGTACGTGATTACTCCTGTTGGGTCAACGCTTGTTCCGCCGTTGCCCAGTGCGATCTCATGCACGAATCCTGTTGTCTTGTTTGCTAATGAATTTGCCAGTGCTTGAGACATGTTTTCGTAGTGTATCGCATTTCTCTTGTCTACGATGACCTCCCCTGTCTCAGGGTCTGAAATCTTGATATGCCCTGTCATCATAACACCCGTGTTATCCTGAGGCTTTTTGTTCTCTTCTTTTGCTTCTGTTGGTTTGTTGTCCTGTGTCATATAGTATATTTATTCAAGTGCATTTGTTGGTTATTTTATAGTTTCCTTAGTATGTTTATCACCCATAGTAGTTCCTTCCCAATCTGCACCCACATGTGTTGGTTTTACGCCATTTAGCCAATGCTGGATTGAAATAAAAGCACCACCATTTTTGGATGCAATCCCTCCATGCCAATCATTAGGTCTTACTCTTATAGTTGTATATTGATGTTTAGGCATTCCTTGATGTTCTTCCAAAGCCATATCATGATCTATGAAAGTTTGGTCATTATGATTGAAATTCATTCCATATAAAAATAGTTCATAACTATCCACGTTAGGGTGTCTATGTCTAGGAATATAACAGTTAGGCACACAAATGAATAATTGTATTTGAAATTGACCTTTTCTGTATAAGACGAGTCCAGTTATATCCTCAACAAACATCAAAGATTCATTGAAAGGCACTTGAATTTTATTAAACTTATTAGAGTTGACGTATTGATCTTTAAACTCTGTTAACACATCTATATTTTGGTTTTGGGTTTCCTGTGTCATCTAGTGTACTTATTCAGGTGCATTTGTTGGTTCGTCTGCTATGAATTTAGCCTGTTGAGTGCTTGAAGCCTGTAATCCCTTACCGTCCGCTGGATTGCCATCTTTTGCCGTGTACCAAACCTGACCTTTCTTGTGTAAAATTTTTACCTGTGTACCCGAAGCAGGAACAGAGCTCAAAGTCACTGCTGTCGTGCTTCCGTCCACAGAGTAGTTAATAGTTGATCCATCCTCGCTAGTGAGCAACAATCGTTGGCCACCAATGAATATGTCTAACTCACTAGCGGAGGCTGGGGTTTGTGATAGTGCGAACGTAGCCGTGCTACCATCACCTGTGAAAGTGTTGGTGTACACAGTGTCCGCGTAAGGGATGGTTTGAGTACCAGACGCATCTACCACTTCCGTGCCTGATCCATGCCCCTTAATTCCTGTACCAAGTGTTCCACGTCTTAGTTGTCCCAACGTGTTACTTGATTTTGTAAAGTATTCTATTCTCTCTTTGTCTACAAATATGACCCCTGGTAGGTTTGCAGATGCATTTGGTGTTGGCAACACACTTGCATCTTCAACTGTTATGGTTTGTGTACCTTCTGTCATATCTAATGATAATTTTGTTGTTGCCGTTTTACTGATACGTTTGTAGAACGTTCTGTTCATCATGTCTTTGAATATCCTGAATCCTGTGGCGCCGGTCGCTGATTCAAGTGCGAAGTACATCACATCTAGTCTGTCTGACGACGTGATTGTCTTTCCTGAAACTGTAATTGTGTTGCCACTTGCCACGTAGTCAGCACCTTGTACCAACTGCTCTCCATTCAACCACAAGTATGTGTATCCTGCGTTCAGGATGTCAAACCTCAACTTGAACACACCGCTTGGTCTTCCTTCTAACACTTCCCTCCTCTGTTTCATGCCCAGGGCATTGTTGAACGTTGTCACTGAGATCTTGTCGTTGTTTGACAATGAGTAAGGCGAAGTGATTGCACTTGGTACCAAGATGATATCCGTTCCTTCATTGAAGTACTGATGATCAACTAGCGTAGATATACAAATCACGTCAGATGCTGTGGGCACAGACGCTGGTTGAAATTCAACATTTTGATTTCCTATATCAACTGTGTAATGCGTGTTCAAATCTTTTTTAGTTCCGTTTACATAGACTTCTACCTGGCTTGCACTGGTTATCGTCTTCGCTGGGTCAACCGTTGAGTCATCTCCTAATCCAGATACGACTCCGTAGGTGTAGGTGCTTCCGTCACCAACATAATAAGTGTTGTCCGGTCCTCGTAGCACCCTGCCGTTGACTTCGATTGTCGTCAATCCTGAGAATGGTCCGATCGATCCAGGTGGATATGTCAGGCTGTATCTGTTGGTTCCACTCGCATAGGTCAGTTCTTGGTTCCTGATACTTGCATAACTTCTAGTTGTGGTGCTTGACGTTTGGAATCCTGCGATCTGTATGTAGGTGTTGTCGGCCGGTGCCGTGTCAAAGGTCACTACGATATTGTTATCGACCGTTGTTGTTGTGAAATCAGCCAGTGGTGTGGGAACACCATCAACGGTGACATAGATTCCCGAGTCCATTGTTGAGTCCAAATGGAATTGTCCCCTAGTGGATGTCGTGAACACCTTAGTAGTATCATCGCCTGTGAACGTGTTCAACACCCTGTAGTTCTCTCCTGATATTGCAAATACCTTGGTTGATATCACACTGTTGTTTGCAGGCGCTGACGTGAATGTAATTGTTTTATTCGCAACATTTACTGTATAGTTTGTTGTCAATTTCTGTACTACACCATCAACGGATACTGTGACTGATCCCAATGTTCCAGGGTAGTCTCCAATGCTGTATGTTGTTGTACTTCCGTTACCTATGTAATTTTTCTCACTGATGAACGGTACACCTGACTCCGGTGATGTGTAGACCTTGATGTCTAGCGTGTCAAAAAGTTGTCCTGGTACCGTTTCTTCTGGAGCATAACTTGTGTCTGGTGACACGAAATCATCTCCCTCTAAAATAATATCGCTCGGTGCGTGGCCCAGTGCTGACGTGAACAGTCCACCTTTGATGATCGAATCCAAAGTCCTGTCGTCTGTTGGCGTTAACACACCGTCGTCATCGAAAGGTATGAACTCCACTAAAGCGTTCTCTTCAGGTGTTTCACTGATTGTAAATGTTGCAGTTGAACCATCTCCTCTGACCACATCCGAAAGTTTCTTTCTAGTGCTGTCGTCTTGTGTCAGATAAACTTGATACACGTCTGTTGTTGCTGGTGCAGTGTCAAAAGTGTAAGACTGTGTGCTACCGTCGGCCCTGAACGCCTTGACTCTCGAATCTCCAAAGTTGTCCCATGGGAAGTCATACCAACCTGCTTTGTCCCAACCCGCTTCCTGTGAAAACAGTAGGCCCGTGACCATTGTGCCACCGTAGTCAACACCTGTCATCACCTGATCCAGTTCATTGCCTGGCATTCCAGATCCTGGTGTGTAGAATCCCTTGGTCCTATCCGCCGCTGACAATCCTGTCTCGTTGCCGTACACTTTATATAAATCGCCAATGTTGTCATCAAAATCTGTTGTTGATGTGAAGGCACTTGTTGTTTTGTACAGTTGATTGTTGTATCTCAATAAGTCATTGTAAGCGTACGATGTCGATGCCGCCCAGTCTTGTACCCTGGATGTGCTGGACACCCTGTCAAACTTGATCGTGGTGTCGAAATCTCTCACAAGGTCATTGTTCAAGTTTGCGTAGGCCTTGGCTGTGTCTGTTGGTGTGGTGCCGTCTGTCTTACCCCCTGACAGCACAACAGTAGGCGTCGTAGTGTAATTCGCCCCAATGCCTGTCACATTGATTTTTGTCACTGCACCGTTTTGTATGATTGCTGTGGCAGTGGCCGCTGTGGTTGTTGGTGTCACATACATCTTGAATGTGTTAGACCTGCTACTCTGTGCTTCGCTTACAGATGCTGTCGGCCCATAGAACGTGCCCGTCACTCCATCAAAAGTGTAACTGCTGGTCGTCCCTGATCCTGAATTCTGTGTGTCATATAATTCTGCCTGTTTCTCGCTGGTGAACAACGGATAGTAGTATCCAAACGACCCCGACGTTGGTCCAGATGTGCTGGTTGCCTGTATCTGGAATGGTCCGGTCGACCCAACTGTTCCTCCCAGTATGGACACTGTTGGTGCCACTTGATATCCTGAACCACCTGCTGTGACTGTGATCGACTGAACATACTTCTTGTGGTAGTCATACCACATCTGATGTGGATATTCTGTCAATTTGCCTGTGTCTGAATCAACATTAAGACTCCTAATTTTGCCTGTGGTGGCATCATAGAAGGTAGGGTTGTCAAAGTCAGTATACACACCATCTTGTGTCTCTGTCTTATTGTATCCCAATCTGTATTCCCTCAGTTTGGTATGGAAGGGTTTGACCTCGTTTATATATTTTTCTACCCATGTGTCTGTTCCGGTAGTGTAAGTTTTTCTCTGGTCTAGTTGTCTCACACTGTTCTTGGCGTTTATGAATGATGTTTTGAACATCCAGTCCACATATGTCTGCTCCGAAAGTACTTTTCTCAGACCTGTGAAGAACAATGTGTTGTACTCGCCTGCTAATCCGTCAACGAAAAGATTGTCTCTCAATGCTGTCAGAATTTTTCTCGTCTCTATGCTTGGCTCTTGGTCAAAGAAGTTTTCATCGAAATTGTCTTGTCCTGCAAAACCCGATGCATCTTCGCTGTAGTCGTAAATTTTTGTGCTTAATCTAATTGTCCCGTTCTCTGTTCCAACGTTCGTCCACCCTGTTGCAGTCTTCATGAACAGTTTCCAACCACCTGTGTCTGCACTGGTCACTTTTACATGTTTGCCTATGGCAAGATCCAGTGAGTCTAGCTCATATTGAAATGTTACTTGTTTATCAATTTTTGTGTTCTCGTCATGTAGCATTCCATGTACAGCAGGATCAGTACCATACCAATCAGTGTAACTCCAGTAAGCAGATGTGTTGTAGGTCTGTAGTTTGGTCCT
>Ga0098055_1001717_pt1 | contig 11642 bp, 24 predicted proteins | sample 17_taG_FD_75107 | JGI IMG/M metagenome (GOLD analysis project Ga0098055, IMG submission 75107) | Marine viral communities from the Subarctic Pacific Ocean - 17_ETSP_OMZ_AT15314 metaG | ecosystem: Environmental > Aquatic > Marine > Oceanic | place: Pacific Ocean | collected 2015-01-18 | reverse complement strand
TTGTTTCTGGAACCCATCTCGCGGTAATACCACGAAGTGCCTTTTGGTAGTGAGTAGATGCTCATTATGCTTCTACTCTATCGTGAACAGGAATCGGCGCTCTGCCAGGAAACCTTGAATCTGAAGTGTGGATAAAATTACCACCGAACATTGAATGTTTATTGCTCTTGTAGATTCCAGCAGGAACTGCATACCAAGCATCTTCTCCAAATAGCTTTCTTTCTACTAAAACTAATTCATCATCTGGAATTAAGGTTAAATCTGCTAAATCAGTATCTGGACCGTGGTGCAGAACGATTGAGTCTTCTCTTGAAGTAAGACCATTGTTTGTTGAATCTCCCATGGAGTTCCTAAGTACGAATGTTAAAATGTTTGACATAGTTTGTGTTTGTTTTTAATTACAGTACTAATATACGAAAAAAAACTGACATAAAAAAATTATATGGCAGTTTTTTTGTTAAAGTTATTAACAATTTTAGAAATCACCAGGAGCAACTTGCATACAAGTTAATCCATTGTCTCTCCACATGTCAACTACTTTCTGTCTGTCATCAAAGACACAGATAATATCACTCTTGTCAGTGAATAACTTGTCTAACCACATTTGCTTAAGCTTGTCATCTGGCATAAACATAAAGTCTCTACTAGTAGGTCTCATCTTCAAGATGTCACATGGTACGTTAAATTTCTTTAACCAAGCTTTAGTTGCATCTTTAGTTCCTTTACTTCTACCAGACAAGATGATAATCCTATGGCCAGCAGCTTTAAGAGTTTGAGCCATTGCAATTACAGCATGGTGAGGTAAGTCAAGGTCAATGTTCTTAGGATTAAAGAATATATCCCAATCCATCTTACCACTTTTAGTGGCTAGGGCTCTCCTATCATCAATAAGAGCCAAAGTTCCGTCAAGATCAAAAATTACGTTTTTCATATTGTTTTATTTACAGTACTAATATACGAAAAATATCTGACATAAAAAAATCTAGAAGCAACTATTTTGAGTATTCGCTTAAATAACGTCTTTTTATTCTAAGCATCTTTCTAAACTCTAAGATTTGTTTATCACAAAACTCTTGTTGTCTTTTAGATTTTTTAAAGAATGTCAAGTATCTTTCTAGGTTTGCTACATAATTGTACGCTCCTTCAACATGGGCTGCTTTATCACAAGATTTAATAACCGCAGCGGTTTTTTTCATCACGTCAAAAATGTGGTCCGTATCTTGTTTAAAGCTCCATTCCATTTTTAAGGTTTTAAATAGTTAAGTACACTTTTCCAGTCTGGAAAATCTTTACCGCCGAATTGAATTAACTCGCCACTGAATTCTCCAGCACCATTTTTAGTTCTATCATCAATGAGGTAATCCCCCATACATAATTGTTTATTATGAGATAAAATCAGTCTTTTATAGGCATTAGGACCTAAGTACTTTTCTACCCATTCTCTTTTTTGAGTCCATACCCACGGCGCATCCCATGGAGCAGTAGATAGAATATAACAATCATATTTGTCAGACTCACATAATTTATTAAAAGCATCTACAGCGCCTTCAATTGGATCTGGATCTAAAAAGATTGCAGGTAGCTGCTCAATCATATCAAGCTCTTCAAACTGCTTTACCACTTCCGGAGGAAATGCATTTATCTTTTGTGCTAGATCTACTAACACTCCATCCATGTCGAAATATACTATTTTCTTATTTGTCATTTCTAAAATTTACGCTAGGCTTTGCACCAGGGTATGTAATATACCATAATGTCATTAGCCCTAACATTTGCCAAAAATTAATTGGGCCAACAATAGTGACCACTTGAGTTAACACACCATTCCATAACATAGTTGCAGCAGCAACTGTAAGAGGAACGATAACGAATAGCGTTAACAAGGCTTTCCAAATTGGGTTTTTCATAAGTTAGTTATTTAATTATAGTACAAATATACGAAAAATATCTGACATAAAAAAATCTAGAGGCAATTATTTTGCAGGATATTTTTCAATTATTTGTGGTTTTCTAATTTTATACTTTTTAGACCATTGTTCTATAAACGACTTTCCCATTCCAAGTTCAACAATATCATACTTGTGGTCTATAATAGGTTTTGTCGCTCTGGCATTAATTAAAATGTCAGCATGAATATCCGTAACAATCATATAGTGTTTGTTACTGGTTTTTTGTTTTTTGTAAACCACAACGAATGTGGGTTTATCTGGTTTCTTTTCTATCCAAGGTAGTTTCATTTCCAAAATAATTGTACACAAATTATAGCCGTTGCTAAACCTAAGCAAATCCATGTTTTAATACTTAGGCCCTCTCCCATGAAATACCATGTTAAGAAAGCGAATGATGTAATACCCATTGAGAATCCAATGAATCGACCAGGCCAAAGTAAACCATCATAATGATCTGCGATTAACCTAGTTCCATTAATAAAGAAATAGCTAATAGTAGTTCCACCGACAAGCGATAGAATTAAAGTATTATTCTTTGCCCATTCATTTATGAATTGTCCGTTAGTCTGAAACCAAATTAGAGTCTGTCCTACTAAAAAACATGCAATACCTAAAAGTAAACCTCTCAAAATAATTGACTTGTAGTGGTTAATAAATGTGAGATAAATGAATCTCTGTGATGTTCGGTTGCTCCTGCTTCTTTAATTGCAGTAATATGCTGTTTAGTACCATAGCCTTTATTAGAACCCCAACCATATACATTACCACCTTCTAGGCTTCGCATATAATTATCTCTTTCTGTTTTAGCTAAGATACTAGCAGCCGCGATACTTGTATAGATATTATCTCCACCAACTACCGTTTCAAAAGGTTTACCATCAAAACCGTGAAATTGATCGCCATCTACTAGAATGAAGTCAAATTCATGTTCTTTGGCAGTGGCCTCAAGAGCTCTTCTCATGCCTTCTAATGTAGCCTTTAAAATGTTAGTGTTTTCTATTTGCTCTACATCGATGTGTTGAATGGAGTATGCTAAACAGTTATCTAAGACTAGTTGGCGAGCCTCTGCCCTCTCATCTTCTTTCAGAATCTTAGAATCTTTAATAAGTTCATGTTGGAATCCGTAAGGCATAATACATGCCGCTACAGTTACTGGTCCTGCGAGTGCGCCTCTACCAGCTTCATCTACACCCACCTCAATAGTTTGAGGATTACCAGTGTGACTGTGCTTTAATAATATGATTTTAGACATAGATATAACTTGTTTAGCAGTTATACCTTAAAAGAGTCCTTTGTTTCTAGCTTTTGGTCCTAGTTCTGTAGGTCGATCCCACCTCATTTGTACTTCATTCTGATAGAAGCCACATTTTTTATAGAAGCCTATATTATCTTCAGCACAATTAAGTATCACTTTGTAGCACCCTCGTTCTACTGCTATATCTTTTAATTTTTCAATTAACATCGTGCCAATACCTCTTGAGCCTGCAAATTTTGATACTGCCACATCTTCAATCAGGCCTACACGATTACCACCTCTAATTAGTTTATTAACTATAATGATTGATGCAACACCAACAACGTAACCACTTTGTTCTACTACATAATATACAATATCTTTATTATCTAGAATATTCCACCACTGTCTAGTTGATGGTATGGTTTTACCTTTAAAAGCTTGAGTGTAAATATCGCAAATACTTTCTAGGTCATCGTATGTTGCCTTTCTAAGTTTTACTTTATGTTGTTCTGGATTTTCCATTTGTCATAACGCACTACCACCTCTTGTAGAATTTTTGCTCTAACAATATCAACTTCAGTAAAGATGTGAGTTCCTACTCCTTTAACATCTTCTATTAATTTAATAAAGTCAGGTAGACTAACTTGAGATGCCGCAATATCTGCTTGGCTGACATCACCTGTAACTACAACCTTGCTATTTCTACCCATTCTAGTTACAAATAACATTAGTTGTTTAAAGTTAGCATTTTGAGCTTCATCTAAAACCATAAGTGCATCGTCGAATGTATCTCCTCTCATGTAGGCTAGTGGTTCAAATCTAATTACCTTTTTATCAAATAGAGTTTTAGTTAATTCTACTCCAATAATCTTTTCAATATTAGATTTGTAAGACTTCATGTATGGGTCAACCTTCTCTTCAATTCCTCCTGGTAAATGACCTAACTTTTCACCAGCTTCTTGAATTGGTTTACACAATATAATTTCTTTTATTTGTTTCTCTTGAAGCATCTTCAACGCAGTGTAACACGCTGTAAATGTTTTTGAGGTTCCTGCGGGTCCATAACAAAATGTTATGTCGTTTTTATCGATTGTGCCAACATAGTCTCGTTGGCTATTTCTTAAACTTATTCTTTTTAATCCCGCAGCAATCGATGCTGCTCTAGAGGTTCTTGCCATAGTGTATTTATTTTTAGTCCCCGGCCATCATAACCAGCTCTTTTAATTTAAGGAGCTTATTACATTTTTCATATTCTTCTAATGTCTCAAAGTATTTAATCATTAGATCTATAAACTTTGAACGCTGTCCGATGCCATGTGGTATTTCAATTAACTTGTCTTCGTCCTTAAATGCTACGAAACGATTTACTGTCTTAGTAAAGTTCCTGGTTATTTGATAATAGCTAGCTCTCATTAGGCTATCTTTATCAGAGGAAGATATAAATCCGCTCATAGCTTGTACTCGTGTTTTTCTGATAACTTATATATTTAAAAAGTTGAGAGGCACATACAGATATGCCTTTTAAAATTATTAGTATATTATGATGTTTTTTACACAGACTAAGTATTGTCTGATTAATCCTGATTTTCAGCGTCCGACTTCTTTTGTAGATAAACGGCTTTTTGCTTTTGAAGTCTTTTCTTTGCTGATGGTTTTGTAAAAGCTTTACGTTCTCTAAGCTTTTTTAATTGTTTTGTCTTAATTACCTTTGTCTTAAGTTTTCTTAGTGCTTTTTCTATATTGACTTTCTTTTCTAACTTTACTATTAACATATATTACTTTTTTGGTTCTGGATCGATTATGTTTATACTCTCTTTCATTTTAATTAGATTAGCACACTTTTCATAAGCTTCTAAGTTTTCATAGTAGTTTAACATATCTTCTAATATTTCAAACTTACGCTCTTTGGGCATATCCGATAGTAATACATAGGCCGGATGTTCCATCATAGCATTGTAAAGAACGGAAAAGAATACAGACTTATTGTTTACGATTAGCCCTTCAATGGCCGCGTAAAAATCTTTTTTGTTTCGTCTGTTATTTCTAAATGTTTCCATCATATATTTTGCGTACTTTACTTATATATTCGAGTTGTTCATCATTTAAGTCGGGGTAGCTAGCATTTAGTTTTAACATTAAATTACCACGACCACCAGTTTCATAATGAGGCCAACCTTTATTTTTAAGTCTAAGTACTTTTCCAGGTATACTGTGCGCTGGAATCATTACAGCAATAGGACCATCTAAAGTATTAATGGTTATCTTTCCACCGGTCATAATCTCAAACCATGGTAGACTATATTCTCGCCATATATTATTCTGGTCATCTATTATATTTTCGGAATTTAATTCTACCGAAAGTTCTACAATAATATTACCATTTGGTAGTTGAGAGTTAAATGGATGTGGACTACCTTTACCGTGGATAACTAGTCTTTGTCCAGTTTTAGCACCTGGTTTAATATGCAATGTTATATTTTCAGAACCTATTCTAAAGTTCTTTGTAACACCATAGAAAGCCTCGCTAAATGAAATGTGTATTTGTACTCTTACATCATTACCTTTAGCCTGTTGTTGTTGAAATGGCCCACGGTTGCCGAAGAATTGATTGAATAGATCTGAGAAGTTTCCGTCCATTCCACCCATGTTGCTAAAGTTAGCAAATGGATTTTCTTGCATAGTATCGTACTGTTGACGTTTTTGTTCATCGCCAATTATACCGTACGCTTCTGCAATTTCTTTAAACCTATTGCCATCACCGCCTCTATCTGGGTGATGTTGCATACTAAGTTTTCTATAAGCTTTCTTGATTTCTGCTTGAGTCGCCGTTTTATCTACACCTAAAGTTTGGTAGTGGCTCACTCGTTTCCAGTTTTAGATTGTCTTATTTCACGAACTTGTAAGGACTCTAATTTAGCTTTTCTTTTCTCAGCTACAGTCTCACGTTTGTTCTTTGCTTCCATTGCGTCAGCAATTCTCTTAAGTTGTTTTGCTATTTCTTTAGCTGTCTTTTCGTCCATATCTATTCTTTATTAAATCTGACTTACCATTTTGAAAATCTTGATATGGCATTGACATATCTTTCTCTCCCTTATGTGGGCCATTAACCATTATAGTGTCTTTGTATGGATTTGTTTCACCGATCTTAGATTTGAGCCAATCGTCTAGGTCTTGAATAGAACCTTTGAATTGTCTAATTCTTTCTAGCTCAGGTTCGTCCTTTGCAAAATCTTCAAATAGTTTTAGATATTTCATTACTTGTAATTCTTCCAGTTTTTTTCAGCTTCTAAAGCTTCTAACTCAAATGGATGGTTACTATAGTTGTAACCTTTGTCATAGAGTTTTTTAAATTCTTTTTGGTCTTGTAGTGTATGAGTATGCTCATGTAGTAAAGACCTTATTATTTGTTCTAAATTATTCGTTGTCTCTGAATAAATGTAGATAATATCATCAGCTGGATCGTATTGTGCCTGTGGATTACCTTGCTCTTTCTTTAAGTCTTCAACTCCTACAGCTCCTATTCTATCCCAAATGTTAGGATGTACTTCAACAGGCTTTGCACTACCTCCAAGATCTTTTACTATTTTTGGATATACTCTTTTAGCCACCTTTTCTATTTGTCCAATAGAAAGAGCCTCGTTAATATATTCCTCAAATAGCTTAATGTATTTCATTACAAATATCTTTCAGCCATACGCTTCCAGTTAGGAAGACCTGCCATTTTAAATCCTGCAGCTTTTACAAATGTTCTCATCGATACATCTTTAGCCTGCTTCATAAATTCATATATTTCCTCTTTATCTTTCATCGCCATATCAGTAGGTTCTAAGTGAGGTAATAACTTTTTCATTCTTTCCATAAGAGTTGAATCATCAGGATTAACATCGATTAAGATCGATCTAGATCTGATTGCTCCGTCTGGATCTGCTTTATCTTTTTGTAGGTTAGAGATAAAAATAACTCTACCTGCAAATTCAAATGAGTTAGGTACAACACCTGCTTCTTGTAGGTTAAACTCTTCTTCTGGAGTTACATCTTTAGGATCGTAAACTGCTTTTGTTTTCTTTAGGTATGAAATCTTTCTAATAGCTTTTGTATCTAACGCAGCCTTCATTAAGTTTCTACCATTCTCATCTCTAAATACTGCATCACAATCATCAAATACTAAAGTACCATTTCTATATTGATAGAACTTTTTATACATCATAATTACAGATGCCGCACCAGAAACTAAAACATAGTCTTGGTCTTCTACTAGACCTTCATCTTTAAGTGCTCTTTCAACATTGTAAGTTTTACCAGTACCAGCTCTACCAGATATGAATAGAGAATTGAAAGCACCTGCACCAACTCTTCTTGAGATCTGGTAAATGTCTTCCATTGTTTCTTCTAAGTATTTTACTTTATCATTAAGTGTTGCATCATTCTGTGCAACAGCAGGAGAATCAACTGGTTTTACACTAACACCTTTCTTAATTCTAGAAATTTGTCTATAAGGTACATCTAATTCTAAAGCAATAGATCTTACTGATGCGCCTGCACCTAGTTTATCATTTACCTCTTTTAATTCCTTTGTGGATAAGGCTCTTGTTTTAGCCTCATTAACTTCTAAAGACTCTGCAATAACTTCTGTGTAATAATCTTTCTCATTGACTAGTTTGACAAACTCATGTAATAATTTAATTACTGGTATTTTGTTAGTACCAGCTTCTAAACTAAAATCAGCAGTCCCACTTTCAGCATTTGAAAAGTATTGTAGTGAACCGATTACTCCAGCTACACCTGATGTATTATCTGAAACTCTAAAAGCCTCTTTACCTTTAGAAGAGTAAAACATTACTCCAACATTTTCTTGTCCATCAATAGTTGCTGTATGTGCAAAAGGGAATTTCTTGAAATCTTTTTTAGTTTTCTTGTTGACAAATTTAGCAACAATATCGGCAGCCCTTGACAAAGCAGGTTTTACATATTCTACTTTGGCAGCAAAAGCATTGGCCTCGTTGACAAATTCTGATAAATTAGGAATTCTTTTCATTTTAAATTCTATTTAGTTTGGAAACACCTGGTCTACTTGTGGCTTGAGCTCTTTAGATTTAAAGTGTTTTACTATTTGTTTTTTAGCTTGTTTCTTTTCGTTGTTTGACAAGTTCTTGTACATATCTGCAATTACTTCATTATTTCTTTTTGCAGCTTTCCATTGTCTACCATCATCAATATATTGGTAGTAGAAATCATAAGACTTAAAGTATTTTAAGAATTGTTCTAGCTTAGACATAAAGTCATCTTCTAGCTTTTGTTTTAATTCGCTGTACGGCATTTTCTTTTTATTGAAATAATATTCCCATCCCTGTTCAGGCTGCATTCTGTAATCAGATACTTTATACATGTGGATATAATCACGTGACTTTAATTCTACAAAGAATTTGATACCTTTATCTTCAGACTGATCGTCAATAGATTTTATCATATCTTTTTTAGGTAAAAGTCTACCTAAGCAGAATTCTGCGTCCTCGCGCATTTCAACTGGACTACCCCAATTTCTTTTAAAATCAGAGTACGCCTTGTACTTTTCTAATGTCAAAATATACTTCATAGATTATATATCATCATAATATCTACAATAAAAAAACCCGCGAAAACACTAGGTCTTCGACGGGTTCATTTCGGGGGCCCGCACTTCCGTTAAGTGGATGTGCGTTTATTATATATCTTTTTAAACGCTAACTAATACCTCTTCGATCTTTTCTAGCTCTTTTTGAAGTACTTGACACTTCTCATATTCCTCTAGGTCAATGAAGTGTTTTGTCATATAAATTAGTGTTTCTTTAAGCCCAGTCAACTCTGTTTGAGTCATTTCTCGTAGATGCCAAGCACTTAATCCATTCTTTACAATGTTTTGATAATTGTGCTCGATAGCTTCGAGAATCATTTTTTCACGATAGTTTTCTAGTTTGCCTTCAAACTCTGGGTCGTTAAGATAGTCGTCGATATTGAATCCTTCCATATTGTTTATTATTTAATCCCGTTAGGACTATGCATTCTAAAACCTAAAATAGGAGTGTGGCCAGTTAATTCGTTCTTACGTTTAGTTATCATGTCTCGTGTGAGTAACAATGTTTCAACGTCTTTTTCAGTGGCTACCCAATCTTTAAATAGGTATGTTAATAGTTTCGATTTAATTTTTTTCATATATTGTTCTAATTACAGTACTAATATACGAAAAATAATTGACATAAAAAAATCTAGAGGCAATTATTTTGAAGAAATCTCTACCTTATTTGATAGAGATTGTCTTCTTGTTGTTTGAGTTCTTAAAGTTAAGAGTTAAGATACCATCTTTCATTGTAGCTGCAAGAGTGTCCATATCAGTTTCGTTTGGAAATCTAAACTGCTTAGTAAAAGCCTTTGCAAAGCTATCTTCTTTTTCTTCAGCAGAGATAGTTAAGATTTGACCTTCAGCCTCAATGTTAATATCCTTCTTACTAAAACCTGGCAGGCTAACCATTAAAGAATCCTCACCTACTTTATAGTCTGGTCCAGTAATTCCTAATGTGTCCCAATCTTTTCTAGCATTTGGAAAGTTAAAAAATGAATCGAATGCATCATGAAACGATCCGTTGTTTAGTTTTGATAAATTTGTTAAATACATAATTTTAATGTTTTTGTTTTAAATTATTTGTGCGTTCGTGCACAGTACTTATAGTGAAAGAACTATGCCAAAGCTGTTTTTGTGACGATATGTCACTGTTTTATTAAATTGAAGAAAATTTTAGTGACATATTGGCATACCCGACATTTTCAATATGACGTTTGCGGTAGCCTTAATATCTTTCTCACAATAAGTTTTTATCTCATCGTGTCTGTCATTCCAGTAATATTCAGAAACTTCTGAACCTGACATTGCATCTTTTGGAGAGGGGATGCCTAGGACTTCTGAGATGAGTCCTAGTTTAGCAGAGTCCCAACCTCCGAATTGCCAAACCTCTTTTGTATCTAAGAGGCAGTTTTCCCAAGGCTTCATTTTATGTAGATGGAAGTGCCTTGGTACTTTTACATTATTAATCAACGATCTTTTAATTATATAAGGCATATCAAAACCTTTGATAAAGTGACCTACCCATTTCATTCCTGGGTACTTCTGCATAATCTTAGAAGACATATCTGCAAAATCCTTTAGTATCTTACTTTCATCAGTGCCATTAAATGAGACAGCCTTAAAACCATTAGGAAAGCCTGTTTCATCAAACTGTAGTTGACCAATAGAGATACAAACAATTCTACCCCATTCTGGATTTAGACCAGCCATTCTTGGAAACATCTTATGTGGATCTTCAAACTCTGCTAATTCAACTGGATTCTTCTGAACTAATTGCATAGTCTTTAAGTTCCAATACTGTTCTAATTCTGGGTTCTCATCAATAATCTCTTGAAACGTCTCTTTCTGAGTTGCTGTCTCAATGTCGATGAATATCATTTGTTTTAATTCGTCTATTGTGTACATCTTTTAAATCTTTAATCCTTTTATACTAAAAAACACTTAGCGTTAACTAAGTGTTCTTTATACGTTCGAAGTCTTATTTGTTTCTAATAAACTTCCAGATTAATCCTAGAAAACTGTTGGCTTTATACTTCTTGCCTTTGTGGTTTAATAGGTAGTCTGTTCTTTTTGAATTTTTCATAATTGTTGTTTTAAGTCATCCAACCTCCTGACGCTTCCCAATCTTTAATTGAGGTTAACAGTGAATACGACTCAAAAGAAAGTGCTACAGATACATAACCGCCAGTAACTGAGTTTGGCACTTTGTCTGGACTTAGATAATAGTCGGGTGCTGCCTTAATTCTACCATTAAGGAAATCAAACATTTGATCTACGTCCATGTGATGAACCCAAATGTTTATGTGCATGCATGTCATGTTTGCTTTACCCATTACTCTTTACTAAATCTTTTTTTGTCAAAGTTAATTGTTGTATCAATATCTTTCTTCTGGTACATATCTATCTGTGCATCATCAGTAGAATGTAGTTTTTTACCATAATAATCTTGATAGACTTTTTTGTAGAAAAATGCCATTACACCATAGAGAGGAGCAAACTCTGAAGACATCTCTACTACCCAAGGTTTTCCATCAGCGTCCACCATTAAGTCTATTGAGTATATGTCTAAACCTTCATGTGCCTTATTCATTTCTTGGAATGGTTCGTTCCATTCCTTAGGCATTTTACTAAGATCTTTTAACACATACTTAAAGAGTAGTTTGTCTTCTTTTTTCTTTGTCATCTCTTTGGTCTCCTTGTTACCATGTACTCTTTGTACCCACATAACAGGCTCACCTCTCCACATCATTATTCTATGTTCTTCATCGATGTCTATCTTCTCGCTGAAAACTTCAAAGTCAGAAAGATCCATATCCTTAGCATCCTCGAGTGAATCGATTTTTACGATACCCATACCAGA
>Ga0098055_1001716_pt1 | contig 11643 bp, 1 predicted proteins | sample 17_taG_FD_75107 | JGI IMG/M metagenome (GOLD analysis project Ga0098055, IMG submission 75107) | Marine viral communities from the Subarctic Pacific Ocean - 17_ETSP_OMZ_AT15314 metaG | ecosystem: Environmental > Aquatic > Marine > Oceanic | place: Pacific Ocean | collected 2015-01-18 | reverse complement strand
TGGGTATGTTCCCACGTCTACAAAGTCTGCGTATGCTAATATTACATTTAATTTTCAGTTAAAGACTGATAACTATCCTTCTGGTTTCCCCTTGTTTGCAGAAATCAGACCAGGAATGACCTTTTCCACTTCTGGTGGAAATTTGGGATATACCTTTAACGTTATTGATACTCAGATTGCACCAGTTAATAATCAAGGTGCAGTCACCTTCAACAAAATACCGATGTATGAAGGTGTGTATCTAACAGCTGAGTTCACTGTGGATGAAAGTGAGTTCAATCAGAAGTTTATATTAGAAAATAGTAATATTGATGTCACTACAATTCGAATTGAAGTACAAGAAGACCCGTCTGAACAGTTAAATCAGTTTTATAGACGTGCAGATAATCTTGTAGAGTTAACTGAGGAGAGTCGTGTCTACTGGTTGGAAGAAGTTGATAAGAAGTATTATGAACTTACATTTGGTGATGGACTTTTCGGTAAGAAATTACAGAATGGTGCCAAGATATATGTTACATACCTAGTATCTGATGGTGAACTAGCCAATGGTATTAAAGGAGTTGGTAATTATTCATTCATAGGTAGTGTTTTTGATTCTGATGGCACTAGAGTCACAACTAGACCGACTATTACTGATGTAACACCAACAGAAGGTGGTTCTGAGATTGAAGATATTGGTTCAATCAAGTTCAGAGCCCCAAGAGAGTATTCTGCACAGAACCGATGTGTGATTGCAGAAGATTATGAAGCAATTGTTCGTAAAGTTTATCCACCAACAGATGATATCTATGTGTTTGGTGGTGAAAAACTTGAGATTCCAGAATATGGACGAATCTATGTGATTGTCAAACCTAAGACAGGTGATAAACTATCCAACACTGCCAAGAATTACATTAAGAAGTCACTGGACCCCTACAGAGTCGGTTCACTAGACATCATTATAGGGGATCCTGAGGTCCTTTACATTGAATTAGTATCACATGTGTATTTTGATGAGAAGAAGACGTTGAAGGATTCCACAGCAATCATTACGACGGTCCGTGATTCACTTATGAAGTATAAGATGTCTAATGTAGTACCTAAGTTTGGTGGTGCAATCAAATATTCAAAGATCGTAGGTATAATTGATGATTCTGATCCTTCTATAACAAGGAACAATACAACTTTGTTGATGAGAAAGGACTTCACAGTAGTAATTGATCAAAATTCAACATATGAAGTTTGTTTCAATCAACAGGTATTGCTTGATAAGGAAGCAGAAGTGATATATTCGACTGGATTCAAACTTGAAATTAATGGGGATATAGATCCACGAACATTCTACTTTGAAAATGATCCAGAGACGATCAGACAGAACTCAGAGAACGATCCACAACTAATCAGTGATGTCTTCTGTTATTACTACAACGATTTCAATGATAAAATCAAAGTTAACTTCTATGTGAACACTGTAAGTCAACTTACGATTGTTGATGTACCAGGTGAGGACAAACAGATTGTTCCATTTGGTGTTTTATACTTAAATAGAGGTGAAGTAGAGTTGGGTTACAAGTTTACAAACGGAATTAAGTTCGTTGCAACTGAAAGACCTCAGAACGTTATTCAAATTAGAGCAAAACCCTACGATCAAGATGTATTTGCAAAGGAAAGTGTATTCCTTGAATTAGATGTTGCAAGTTCAGATATTGAATCGACTGTAGACTTAAAGGTAGCTAAGCAATAATGGATAATATCGTATCCCCATCGTCACAAATTGATTCTATGTTACCAATCTGGATTCGAAGTCCAGATGTGGCAATTAGTAGTGGATTGAGTAGTGTACTTGAGGGTACTAGTGTCAACAGGACCACATATAAGAGTGAAAATCATAAGAACTTCATCAACTTCATGTCGAAGTCGTTTGAAAGTGATGAACGTCTTGGATTTGGTAAAGATGTATTACAAAATCTTCAAAAGTATCGTGATTTTGATAATTATAACGATCAGATAGTAAAATATGGTATTCTTGCGGTTGATGGTTCAGTTGGTAACGAACCCGCAGAATATAAACCACTAAACACACATAATGATCTAGAAGTATTGGGTGCAATGCCAAATGGTGATGCATTACGTATTCTAGCCGGTGTAAACTTCGAAGAACCACCTAAAATTGTAACTGCACTTGAAGATGAGGTCTTAGAACTTGTTGATGGTCGTGGTTTTCCAGAAGAAAACGGTGTCATCCTAATTGATGACGAAGTTATCTTATACAGACGTAGAGAAGGTAAGTTTTTATATGGATTAGAACGTGGTGCACCCGGAACCACGATTTTACCTACTTTTAGGTCACAAGGAACGTATTTAAGAACGGAACCTGCATCACATTATGCTGGTGCAGTGGTTGTCAACCTTTCTGTACTGTTCTTAGTTTCGATTTTGGATACAATCCACAAATCACATGCACATAATATTGATTCTTCAAGAGTTGTTCCCGAAATCAATAGATCTTCGTTATTACAGAATATTCGTGACTTCTTTAAGGCAAAAGGTTCAAAACTTGGGATCAAGGCACTATTCAAGATTCTATTTGCTGAAAATGATGTAGATGTATTGTATCCTGGTGACAGGATGATTACCCCATCAAAATCATCATGGGATCAACCGTTAATCATGAGAACAGTTCCTGTTCCTGATGTATTATGTCCACCTGATAAGAAATGGACGACTCCAGATAATATGATGGGGTCTAAGATTGAATTTAAGTCATACAGTGCAACAGTAACTACAAAAAACGGCAAAATACTAGTCTATGAAGAAGATGATGTTTTTGCATTGTCTCAAGTAGATTATGTGTCATCTTATCCATATCTTGGTGAAACACAATATGAATTCTTTGTTAATAAAGATATATTTGAAGGTGACATCATTGTCAACCCGTTTACTAACTTAAATCGTAAATTAGAGGTAGGTAAGGTCAATGATACTAGAGATCTATCGAAAGATAATACAACACTTACCGTAAACTCCACCCTAGGGTTCCCTGACAAGGGTATTGTCTTTATTGACAATGAAGGTATCTATTACCAGAACAAGACCCCCAATCAGTTCCTGGATTGTATTAGAGGGTATATCGGTGTCCAGATAGAACACGCAAAAGATTCTACTGTATATGGTCCTTACTATATTGAGACAAGTATTACTGATAAAGACGGTGAAACCTATTACAGTCGTTCTTGGCCGTTGGGTTTAGTTAAAAGTGTAGATATCAAAGAACCCGGACTCTTGCATACGGTTGATGATCAGATTACTGTAGTAGGTCCAGGTAGAATAGACCCAAGAGAACAGATTCTGTGTCGTGTTGATGAGAACAACAACTTACTGAGTACATTCAGAGAAAACTACAATGATGTACTTACAACACAGGCCACTGTCGATCCAAACGAGATTGCATTTGTATCTAATAGAACTCATGGTCCTGATGCATTGTTTTTTGATGACGACTATGTATTTGTTTCTACTTCGGGTTTCCCTGAGTATTCGATCGGAACATTTACGACATCCCCATCAGTTCCTTTTGCCGATAGAGTAGGACCCAATCTATTACCAGAACATACGTTACATGTATTTCCTAGAAGACATAAAATCAAACTGAATATTATTGAAGAGACGGAAGAGGGTAGAAAATATGTATTTGACGAGAAGGGAACTGATATTATTGGTGTATTCATTGATGGAGTAAGAGCCTTTAGTAATGTCTCTCCACGTAGGGTCACCCAGGGTAAAATTGTTAAATTTAATGTTAAGAAACAAGGTAGGGGATATCGTAATCCTACTGTTGTTATTACACCAAGTAATTCTACTGGTGTTGCTGTTGTTGATAGTAATGGAGGTAAGATTAGTGATGTAACACCTACATCAATCGGTAACTATAGAGACGAACCAAGAGTCAGAATATCGAGTGGTGAAGGTGCTAATTTACAACCAACATTAGATCCATATGGTCGTATACTATCAGTCGGTATTGTAGATGGTGGAAGATACTTCAAAGATGTCCCTTCTATTGTAGCTATTGATAATTCTGGTAAAGGAAAGGGTGCATTGTTTACATGTACTGTAGAAAGTGGTACTATTACAAGTATAACAGTTGTAAGTCCAGGAATTGATTATATTTCTGATATGACAACTATCACTGCTAGTCCTATTGGATCTGGTGCAGAAGTCGAAGCAGTTGTTGAGTATTACAGATATAACAGACCAGAAGAGATATACAGAAATACTAACTGGACTTTTGATAAAGGTAACGGATTTGTTTATGAGAAACCTATTGGTGTTAATAAGGAGTTGTATGGATACACTATATCACCAACTGAACTTAGAAGATCAGTAAGTGACAATGGTAGACAACATTCACCCATACTAGGTTGGGCATACGATGGTAATCCCATATACGGCCCGTATGGGTATTCAAACAGCACGGATGATGAACAGGGTGTAGAAAGACAACTAAGTGGTTATGTGAGGTTACAGAACCGTCTAGCAATTGTTCCGAGTGGTGGTGGTACTACTATTGGTTCAGATATTCCATCGATCCTTGAGTATCCGATGGGAGTCTTTGTTGAAGATTACGTTTATTCACCATTTGATTCTGCAGGTCTTGATCCTAACCCAACTATTTTTGGTGAGGGTTACTTAACAACAGAATTAGATCAATATGTTACAACTGAAGATGACGAAGTCTTAGAAACTGATGTATCCACCCGTGGTGCACTTGGTGGTGACCTAGAGGTTTCTTCCTACATCACGAATGAAGATAGTGAATATATTACTACTGAAGATGACTTAATTTTAGAAACAGATGTCAAACGATCATTGTGTTTCCCTCCAGACGAGGGTCCTGTGGTCCCTGAATACGTCTTAGACGAGAACAATGGTAAACTATGTAATACACCCGAATTCCCCAAGGAACTGTATCCAGACGGCATCTACGCTTACTTTATCACTGTAGATGAAGATGGTGTCACACCTGCATTCCCTTATATCATTGGTAAGACATTCAATAATAGACCTATATCACAACAGATTAATGTCATTAGTAAAGAGACAATTTCACCATTACCACGTATTGTTGCATATAGTTCTATCCTGGTAGATGAGACTGTATTAGAATTTGACTTTAATATAGTAGAAAGATTTCGTAATGAGAACCTACTAGAAACTAAGACAAATCTTAAGTTAAAGATTGATAAAATAAGCGGTGGTAGTGTTAGTAATGTTTTGGTTATTGATGCAAAACCAGATAATACTAAGGTAGGTGACTTAATATTCTTTAATAATGAAAAGACTAGAGGTGGTGGTGCAAGGGGCGAAGTTGCCACTATTAATGGTGTAGAACTAGAAAAGTCTGAAGGAAGTCAGATAATGACTAGACTTATATCACATCGTCAAAGACTTGATTTAAGTAGTAATAGAGATGAGGATGGTAATCCAGTAGTATATGTATTTGTTCCTGGTACGTTTATTGAAGCAGTTAATACTACAGATAATATGATATCAAGGGCATTAGTCAGAAGTTACGACCGAAGTTCAAATGTCCTAGAAATTCAGACAGTTACTGTTAGATTGTTTAAAGATGGTGATCAATTCTTTGACAACAAACAAACTTTAGTTCAACTACCACTATTCAATAGTCGTTCACTCAATACGAGGTTATACGAACCCGGTGAAAATGTTGTCATACCATATGTGGTTCAACCTCTAACAAGACCAGATTCTTCACAACTAAGAGCTGGTGACCTTTGGTGGTCATCATTAAATGGACGACTATATGTTTATTACAACGATAGAGATTCTTCACAGTGGGTGTGTACACAACCAATCGGTATGATTCCAATTGGTAATACTGCACTTGATGCAACGATTGGAACTCAGGAACCGGATACTAGTATTCTTCCTGCAGAACAAAATAATAATTATGTAATCATTTCAAGTTCTGCCCCTGGTGGTAGGATTGACGGAAGTGAATTGCAGTATGGTGACTTGTGGTGGTCTTCCCATACAGGTGTGATGTATCTTTGGAATTCTGATGAGATTCCTAGTTCTATAACTCCATCTGTAGCTGAGTGGGTATGTACTGACCCATCTGGAACTGTCCCACAAGAAGATACTGCACTAAACGAAGTCTGGCCTGATATTACAGTTGCAACTGATCCTCAGGTATACGAATCTGGACTAAAGGTTATAATATCAGAAACTGCACCGACTTCATATGAAACGATTGGTGGATGTGTTGATCTAGTTCCAGGGTTACTCTGGTGGTCTCCAACCACTGGTAAGATGTATATTTGGTATAATGATGGTTCTAACTTCCAGTGGACTATTACCAACCCCCATGGTGCAATCAATTCAATTCATTCACTGAATGTCATTATCGGTGGTGGTTCTGGTGGTGGTGATGGTGGATCAGGTGGTGGAACTGGAGACGATATCTATGGACCAAATGCCAAGTTACCTGAACTAGAAGATCGTAACTTACTTTGGTTTGAATCACTTAAACATTTCTTAGTAAGTGATATTATCGAGTTTCAAACTGGTGCACCTGGTTTTGACGAAGGAACAGAGACTGCAAAGATACAATCACTTGTGAGTGATGTGGCAGCTCAAGTCATTCGTGGATATGAAGATGAAAAGAGACCCAATGAATTACCAGACGGTGCACTGACTGTTAATCAGTCAAGATCTTTGTATACACTATATTGTACAGAACCACATCAACTTAGAAAAAACGATGTTGTATTCATTCAGGGTTCTTCTTTTGACGAAGTGAATGGTGAACACGTTGTTATTGAGGTAGGTGTTGCTGAGGTAGCAGAAGGAACTGCAAATATATTAGATGGTCAAGTTATTAGTGTTGACGTCACTAATCCCGGTTCTGGTTATCCAAATGATTTTTATGTAACCTTTACTGGAGGTGGTGGTGTTGGTGCATTGGCTCTTGCTGAAGTTGACGAGAATGGTGTAATTACTAATACTACTATGGTTAGTGGTGGTTCTGGTTATGTCACTGCACCTAATGTTTACTTTGGTACTAGTTACTCCAACAAGATATTTTCAATCTATACAAAAGAGACATATGGAGTTGACAATGATAATGTAACCTATGTAACAACTAGTAACTATGCAACATCAACACCAAGTCAGATTCAAATGATCTCACCTGGTCAAAGTTACGAGTCCTTACCTGTTATTGAGGGTTTGTATAAGAGATCAATTGATAGGGCAAAAACATATCCAATACTGGAAGGTGGTCGTATCGTTGAGGTTGAAATAATTAATCCAGGTAATAGATATATCTCACCTATTGCTATTATCATTGATCGTCAAGAGGGTCGTGGTCAAGGTGCAAACGCCCAGGTCAATGTTATAGGTGGAAAGATTGATTCTATTGTTATCACCAATGGTGGTAGGGATTACCTAGATCCAGTAATCTACTTGGTTGAAAATGATGGTAAATTTATCTGTGATACCAATGATATTGGTAAGATTCAATCAATACTAGTTCAGAACCCAGGTCGTAATATATCAGCTGATAGGTCACTTAAACCAGAAATCAAGATTACTACTAGATGTGTGGTTGAATTTGAAGACGATAGTATTGGATCCTTCATTGAAGGACAGATGGTCTACCAGGGTATCGTACCAAACAAGATGGTTACTGCAGTCGTAGAAAGTTACGATGATATTAATCAAGTAGTAACTCTAGTTGATGTGACTGGTTACCTAGTAGACGGTGAAGTATTGTGCAATACCACTGGAACTAAAGGTAAGGTAGTTGTAAATGGCCAGTCAGACTGTAGAATTATCGTTGATGGTACTGCAACACCAGAAGGTGATTTTATTGATGACACATCCAAGGTAAGTGCAAGGTATGCAGTAATACAAGATTCTTACAGATATCAGTGGTTCTCCTATGTAATATCTTCACCGATTCAATCTGTTGAATATGATACTTTTGTTGAAAGTATTATTCATCCTGCAGGTTTCATCAGGTTTGCTGATTTGACCCTACACGATTCTGTGAAGTCAGGTAACTTTATACTAGAAGAAGAGATTACCTTTATTGGGTCAGTATGTGAACCTAAACTACTGTTAGACGCAAACGGTAGACCAATACTAGGAAGCACTGTCGATGGTATCAATGGGATACTTGTACAAGACGATTGTATCCCTAGATGTGAGACTGAGAACATACTAACCAGTGGAGGGTTGAATATTATCGTAAGTCATATCGACGGTGAATATGAATTGATGGTACAGGATCTTTGTACTGAACCATTTGATGTATTGGCACTGGATGTGATAGGCAATCGTTATGTACTGTCGTTTGACACAGAAGAATCGATGTTACATCTAAATATATAAAAAGAGTTCAAAGATGGCTAGTCGGGCAGAATTTAATCTACTTAAATTAGAAAACTTACCTGATGTAAAAGGAACTGCTGACAAAGATCTTGTTCTTGTTAGTGTCGATCAGGGTGATGGTACTTTTAAAAGTTTCCAGATTTCATCTAGAGATTTTCTAAGCACGGCTAATACACCACTAGAAGATGCAGTAGTCATTGTAAATCAGGCGTATGCACAGGGGTATAATGTTGACCTGTCACAGATTCGGACCCAGGAAGATGCCAATAAGATATTTGTAGAACTTTTTAATAGGTTAATGGCACCGGCCATTCAGGAAATTAACGGTAATCAAGGAAAGCGTGGATTAGTATTTCCAGATGATACGTTCGAATATGATAAAGATTCGGGTAAACTTACAGTAATTATTCCTGATATTGATATTGCTGTACCAGAAACTCCTGGTGCTAGTGGTGTTGCAGGTATCATGTTTCCAGACCAGAGTCTTGATTATGACGAGGTTACAGGTAAACTTGGTGTTACCATCCCAACAACTGAACTAGCTGAAGGTGGAGCGACTGGTGCTACAGGTATTCCTGGTATCATGTTCCCCAATGAGACTCTGACATACGACAATTCAACTGGTGAACTAGGTGTCAACATCGAGGAGATTCCACTCGCTGAGGGTGGAGCGACGGGTGCGACAGGTATTCCTGGTCTAATGTTCCCTAATGATACTTTAGAGTATAACAATGGAACTGGTGAACTAGGTGTTGTAATACCTGAAATTGAACTAGCGGAAGGTGGTGCTACTGGTGCTACAGGACTACCTGGTATCATGTTCCCTAATGATACACTAGATTACAACAATACAACCGGTGAACTAGGTGTTACTATTCCTGAGGTTCCCTTGGCTGAAGGTGGTGCTACTGGTGCTACAGGACTACCTGGTATCATGTTCCCTAATGATACTTTAGAGTATAACAATGTGACTGGTGAACTAGGTGTTGATATTCCTTTGGCATCACAGAGTGGAAGTACCCCCGGTATTTTATACCCTAATAGTCAGTTTAGTTATGATGAAACTACAGGTGAACTGGGTATTAATAAGGCAACACAAGCAATAAACGGTGCGACGGGAGTCTTTGGGGTTATGTTCCCAGATGACACACTTAGATACGATCCATCTACTGGTGAGTTGGGTGTTGATATTCCATCTGGAACTCAATTTGTAGGTATTATTGGTACAGATACAACTTTAGGTCAGGTAGAAAGCTCTAATTCTACGGATGAAGCTGGTTATTACTATATTGTAGCTGAGCAACTTGTACTTAATGGTACATGGGATCCTGTGAGTGGAACACAAGTAGAAGTTGGTGATGTTGTTATTAAGGACGATAGTGATGAGTGGAGTATTATACCCAAAGTATTAAGTTTTGGTGTTATTAGTATTCTGTCAAACACCGCTGCGTTGAAGGTTGATGGAACGAATAGTCAATATCCAGTATTAAGTATTGATAATTCAACACCAGGTGCAACCGGTCTAGATGGATTGATGTCTGGTGCCGATAAGGAGAAGTTAGATAATCTAGATCAAACTTTACTTGATTATGTCAAGAGTGTTACCAGCACCACCAAATCTCTTGAAGTTGATAATACAGATACACAGAATCCTATATTATCTGTTCTTAATGCAACACCTGGTGCAACAGGACTAGATGGATTGATGTCTGGTGCCGATAAGGAGAAGTTAGATAATCTAGACCAAACACTAAGTGGATATCTGACAGGTGCAACAAGTTCTACTAAAGCACTTACGATAGATTTCACTGATACACAAGTTCCTGATTTTAATATTGACAATGCAACCCCTGGTGCTACCGGTCTAGATGGATTGATGTCTGGTGCCGATAAGGAGAAGTTAGATAATCTTGATGATATCTACGTTAATAAGTCGGGTGATACCATGATAGGTACCCTGACAATGGATGGGACTTCCATTACTATGTTGAATAGTAGTGAAATATTCTTTAAAGATACTGGAAGAATTAATGCTTTTCAAAATAATAAAATACAATTCCAGGTTGATTCTGCTGACCGGATGGTTCTTGGTCAACAATCCCTAGATTATGTTGGTGGAAAACCGATAAACTTTAAAAATGTTGCAGGTGATGACGTAATTTTATCTGTAACCCCTGCAAGTAATCATGCAGTATATAAAGGACTAATTGATACTGACATTTGTATAGTCAATAAAAAATATTCTGATGATCAAGATAGTATATTAAAAAATGATATTGTTTCAATTCAAGAAGAAATTGATGTATTAAGAAATACAATTACTAAAGGTGAGTATGACTTTGAAGATCCTAGAGTTTTATTAGGTGAACCAAATACGGGAACTTTCTACCTACTCAAAGACTTGACGGGTGTTGCTACAACATATAGTGAAGCTACAATTATTGGTATCAATAAAGAAGACCTCAGTGGAAATACCCATTCATTTACTGAAGTCCATGTAGATGATATGATTTCATTCTTCGACAAGGAGGATGACGGATTCGGTGCATACCAGATTACTAGTATTATTGATGATCAACCAGGTTTCGCCATTTATGGTGTGGATGTAGTATCAAGTAAAGGTAATCCAAATGATACTACAAGATGTTTCTTCTACGAAAATGTAACAGGTTCAATCAATGATGACCAGTTTATTAAGAAGGTGGGTGATACAGTTCAAGGTCTTTTAGTTTTTGATACTGCCAATAAGGGTATTGGTTTTGAAAAGAATGGACTAATTGGGTTTGACTCCAGTGTTACACTCAGACTAGGTACAGGACTTAATAGTATCAATATGCAACCTAGTATTGAATTTACTAGTACTAAAACAGAATTTAAAAATAGACCAGTATTTTATGATGGTGATATTACAGAAGACAATCATATTGTTAATAAAGAATATGTAGATACAGAGAGTGTAACGGATGCCGAATTTAATGCATATAAAATTGTAAGTCCAGATTTATTTGATATAAATGATGATGGTACAATGACTTATGTGTCAGATGCATATCTGGCAGGTGCACCTTTTGACGTGTCACCGGGCATCCATGCCGTCAGGTTTGCCAACAAGGATATAAATGGTAAGAAACCTATTGCCATGTCAGTTGGTGGTACATTTGATTTATTAGCAAAAGATACTAGTAATGGCCATTGGTTTGCGCAATTTATGATAGGGTCTGGTGCAGCAGGGCCATATGGATATAG
>Ga0098055_1001710_pt1 | contig 11653 bp, 9 predicted proteins | sample 17_taG_FD_75107 | JGI IMG/M metagenome (GOLD analysis project Ga0098055, IMG submission 75107) | Marine viral communities from the Subarctic Pacific Ocean - 17_ETSP_OMZ_AT15314 metaG | ecosystem: Environmental > Aquatic > Marine > Oceanic | place: Pacific Ocean | collected 2015-01-18 | reverse complement strand
GCATTGAATAAATCAGTTCCAAGAATTGGTTGAATCTGACTGTCTTGTGCTTGAATTATTGAAGGCAATAAATCTTTTTCATCTATTGATCCATCAAGATGTGAATATGCTTTGAGATAGTTTGCATCTATATAAATGATTTGTGAAGGTAGAGCCATAGTTTTAGGATTTCATGAATGGTGGATTAACTTTTGCATGATTTGGCATATCATAAGGTGCAATTGCTTCTGTTCCTTTCTGAACAATGAATGGATTATTTCCAACCCTTGTTTCATTTGTCATTCCTTTGTTTGGCATAAATGTTCCATCTGGATTTGACTTTCTGAAATAGATTCTTCTTAACCAACCATGTCTGCAATAGCAACCACCTTTGAATTCAAATATATCATAGTTTGATTGACCTTGTTCTGAAAATGCACCATTGACACCAGAAGAAGTCATTGCATTAATGTCTTCAAGTCGCCATTCAAGACCAGCCCTTGACCACTCCATCATCTTGTCACAAAACTTTCTTGATTTGTTTCCAGGTTTGTTTGGTGTGTTGCTTGTCTTTTGATATGCGTATCTAACCTTGTAAAGACCAACATCATTTGTTGACTTTGCATCTGCATCAGCCATTGATTTTGTAGGCATCTTATTTGCAAACTTGTGAAGTTCTTCTTTTGAATTGACCTTATCTTCTGAAATCAATTCCCATACTTCACCATCATTTTCTTCAGAACATTCTTCAAGTTTAGACAAGAAGAATTCTGCTTGTTCATCACTTAGATTTGGTCTGTCATCTTTTTTTTTTGATGACATTGCTTCAAGCAATTGTGAACCATCATCATTAAAGAAACCTTTTGCAACTTCTTCTGGTAGTTGTAGGAACTGAACCAAGAAAACAACTGCTTGTTCTTTTGTCAAGACTCCTTCTTGAACCTTTGCAACAATATCAATTGCAGAACTAATTTGTGCGCCATTATAAGATGCATCAACTTTTTCTGTTTCTGCTTCATCAACCATTCCACCAACTTCATCAGAAATTGTTGCATCTGCATTTGGTATCACATCAACTGCAACTTCTTCATTGATTGTTTCTGCTTCAGTATCTGCAAATTCAGTCTTGAACATATCAAATGGCTTGAAGAATAACTGAAGATTCACACCAGATTCAGCCATTAACATTTTCAATGCATCAATTACTACATCTCTAAATGGATCAACAACTGTCTGTTCAAACAAAGCAGATGCAGTTTGTAGTTCTTCAGCATTGTTTCCAAGACCACCACCATCAGCATTCACACCAAACAATCTTGGAGAAACAACTCTGTTCCCTACCATTATTTTATTAGTGATTTCAGTTGATAAGAATTGGAATTGTTTGTCTGCATCAGACAATGGAACTGCTTGAATTTCTGGTGTTGTATCTCTACCATCTGAAAAGGTGCAAAGAAACTTTCCAGCATTTCTTGAACCAGAAAGTTCTGCTTCGATTGTTCTTTTTATATCTTCACGCTTTTCCCTTGCTGGAATACCATTTGCAAAGTTGATAATGAATGAAGGTGCAAGTCCATTTTCAATTTGTGATAAATGAAATTGTGCAACATTGACATCTAATTCAACATAATTCCAAGCACCAATCCAATCTGGTTTTGGATAATAGTATGAACCAACAGAATTCATTTTCACACAAAGAACTTGATTTGGATAAGTTGCTTTTTCATGTGGATTGAATGCTCTATGTTGTGTGTATTTAGCCCTTGAACCAGCCCTCCAATCATGTGAATGATAGTACCATTCAACATCACCATCTTCATCTGTTGTTCCACTTCGCATTGTTTCAAATGGCAATACTTCCATTTCTACAATCTGAGTTCTATCAACTGAATATGAAACAGAAATATAAAAACCACCATGAAGTTTCAAGTCCATGCACATCAATTGGATGTCATTCTTTCCAATCTTATGATTTATAAGTTTATTAAACTGGACCCATTCTTCTGGATGTTGTTCTTTGTTATCTGCATCAATACCACCACCATAAATCCAAGCTGAAATTGAATTCACTAATGCGTTCTGTGTTGCAGAATTTTGATACAATTGAATTGTATGTTGTGGGAATAGATTGTCAAGTCCATACCAAATGAAGTCTGAACCACGCTTTTCTACTTCTTGTGAATCTGTCAATGAATAACTTGAACCCATTGATCCAAACATGTATTCATTTGATGGTGTTTTCTTTTTAGCCATTGTACGAAATTGAATTTGGAATTATTGTTTCAGTCACTCCATTTGGTGAATTTTGATATTCTTTATTCAACCAATTTTCATCATGTACCATTGCAATTCCATTTGTAAGTTCTGCAAGAATTTGTGTGCTATCTATTGAAGTTGCATTTCGTAAACCCCAATATACTGAATAGTCATACAAACCATTGTCTAAGTCAATGTGCTGGTCCAATCCAGAATTATCAATATACAAATAAAATTGTTTTGACCTTAATGGGGTTGTAAATGTTTCATCACCAATCTTCAAGAATGTCACTTCTTGTGTCAATTGTGAAACTATATTCATGTAAAATGTATCTGGTTCATCAACAAACATTGTAGATTTAGGAAGATATTGAACTGTTGGAGAATCTGAAGTTTGTGAAGTGATGGTTGATCCATATTCACTATAAACATCTAATGAAAAAATGTTTTCTATTCCATTTCCTTTAATCCAATGCAGCATCTTTCTTCTTCTTTTTTGGTTTGTCTTCTTCCAGGAATTGAGGAAATTCAAGAATCAATCTTTTCATTGTTGCTTCTGTCACCACTTCACTAAGATGAATCTTCACTCTACCTTTATAGATAGTATGTCCAATAAATTCTTTTTTTATTTTCATAATCTAAAGATATAAAAAAAAGGTGATGGAATCAACCACCACCCTTCTATCAACCAACTAAGTTTTTTGCACTTATGCTTGTGCAGTATTATATTGCTCTGAAGACAAAGTCAAGTCAGATGAAAATGCAGTGAATGTACTTGTTGTAGATAGGTTGAATGCTGGAAATGGTTCAGAACCAATTAACTGCATAACATATCCAACATAGTCTGTGAAAGCTACATCACCACCATGTGCATAAGTACCACCAGTCATGCTGATTCCATTATCAACACCAGCTAAGTAATACACACCATTATTGTCAAGTATAATCACTTGAAATACACCTTCAGTCACATTCTGCATTCTTGCCCAAGACTTTTCAGAGTCATGTGACATGTGAACATCAAGTCCTTGTTCATAGTTTAAAGCACCACCACCACCAGTTGTGATTGTTTGGTTGAAAGAACTTGTCTGTCTGTCCAAATCAAACTGAAAGAATTCTAATGCTGATGCAGTTGTTACTCCAGAAACTTCTCCAGTGCTTGCATCAACAGTCACATCTGTGATTTTATTAGCATCATACCAGTTTGCAAGAAAGATGGTTTTGATTCCACCTACTTGTCCTTGACAGAAATGACCTCTACCAGAACTAATAAAACAATTTGCCATTTTTTTTGTATTTAAGAATTAAAGAATAGAAGATGGTCAATCAAGACCACCTTCATATTCCGATATTATACGAAGTATACTTGGTCAGCACCTTCACCAATTGCACATCCAACTGCAAATCGCATTGTGATTCTGTAGTTATCAGATCCATCTAATGGTGTCATGTCAATTGCTTGTGCTAATGAATCAGAATCTTCTGTTCCAATACCAACAAATAAATTGTTTTTGCTTGAACACATTGCATCACCAGTTGGGATTCCTGGGCAAGAAACTAATTTATAACCTAAGAATTTAGTTTGTGGTGCATTTGCTACTGCTGAATTGTATCCATCACCAGTTTGTCCAACTGCAAGATTGTATGCAGATATAACTGAAGGGTTAACATAGATGTTTGTGTTTTCAAAATCACCTACAAGTCCAGCTGGCATTGCAGTGATTATTTCTTGAAGTCCAGCAAGAACAGTTGCACTTGCATCAATTGGATTTGCTAAGGCAGTTGCAGCACCAATGTTTGCAGATAAGTGCTTAAAGCCATCAAATGCTGCATATCCAGTTGCACCACCTACTTCACCATTCCAGATTGTGTGTTCAATATCTGCTTGTACATATTTTGCAACATATAAAAGGATAGCATCTGCATAATCATCTGGCACACCAGAATTGATTGAATATGCATCACCTTGCCACCATGTATTGAAATTCTTTTTACATAACTGAAGATTAACCATTTGGTCTGTAACAGTCAAGACTGCTTCATCCAAGTCAGTTGTTGCAGTTGTATCAAAGTCACATGCACCACCTTTTAAAAGTGCAGCAGCACCACCAACAGCACCAAAAGACATTTTTGGAATTATTGCTTTGTATCTTACACCATCTATTAAAGTAATGTTACCACCATGCAATGTTGGTGCAGAAACGACTGCTGCATGTATATATGGTAGAGCTAATTCACCAGCATAAGTTGGTACGTTTAAAACAGGATTTGCCATTTTATTTGTTTTTTATTTTGTTAAAGATTGCAAATATTCTTTCATCTTGTGAAAGATTCGTTTTCACTTCAGTCTTTGCAACAGACTTTGGTGTTGATTTAAATGTTTTGGCAGCAGATAACTTCTTCACCTTTTCAAGTTGTGTGTTGTGTGCTTCCATTAATTCAGAAACTTTCAATTCAATTGCTTCAGTTATCATTTTACCAAGTTCAAAACCATCAGCCTTTGTCATATAGTTTGACAAATCAACTTCTGTCTTTTCAACTTCTTCTGATGACATATCTTCTTCAACTGCATCTTCTGATGCTTCTGGTGAACGAAGTGTTGTGATTTCTCCATCAACTACTTCTATGACTGCACCATCTTGCAATTCATAAGTTCCAGAAGGCAATGCCATTCTTTCATCATCTTCACCTACAACAAACACCATTGATCCTTCTTCGAATCTGTCTGCATCAGTTTTGATTGTTGTGCCATCGACCAGATATGCTTCTGCCATCATGCTTGTTTCTTCAGAAAGTTCTTCCTTGAATCCAAGCAAGTCTTTCATTTGTTTGTAAATGTTTTCCATTTTTAGTTTTTTGAATAGTAATTCCGTAAGTTAATAGATGTTATTTGCTTTTTTTCCTTTCACCATTCAAGATTGCCTTTGCTTTTGGAATGACAGAAGATGCAATTGTTCTGTTTTTTATGGCTGCACATACTTTTTCAGCAGTTTCCTTATCACCATATTCTTTCATCTGGTCTGCAATGCATTCATCCCATGGATAAGCAGCAAGATAAGTTGATTCTTCTTCAATGATTAAGTCTTTCACCATCTGAAGTTTTCCTTCATTTTCTGTCAATGACTGACTTGACAATCCTTGAAGTTTATCTGTGAAGAATCCTTCAATGCTGAACCCAAGAATTTCACCTTCTTTGACTTTGTTCCAGATTTCATCATTATCAACACGCATTGTCACAAACCAAGTTCCAACTGGGCAATGTTCAAATCCATATTTCACAGACTTATCAATTGCAAAATCCTTCACCCAGGATTCAACCACACACAAACCTTCAATTTCTGATTCATGTTCAAGTGTTGCTGATTGAAGATGATTTCTTTTCATGTAAAGTTCAGAACACTTCTTGATTGTGTCCTTTGAGAAATACACATAGTAATCAGAACCATCATCTGCAAGTCTGAATATTTGTTTGTTTGGAACAAGTGCTGGTGCAATCAGAAGTCTTTTGTCTTCATCTACTTTTGCAAATTTCAATTCCTTTTGTTGCTTGTTTAATGCAATCCAATATTCATCAATTGCTGGGTCTTCAACTAATGAAATAGCAAAGACTCCATCTTGGTCTTCTTTTTCTTCTTCTGAAATAATCAGTTCTACAATTTTTGTCATTTGTTCTTGTTTTTAAAGTGTTGCTTTTTGTTGAATCATTGTGTTTATTTGTTGACTTTCTGTCACTTGTTGTTCTACCACATACGCTTGAACTGGTGGTGTTTCTTGTCCAAACTGATTGTTGAATTGTTCTGTGATTGAAGGTATTCCAGACAAGTCTGCAATTGCTTCTGAACCACCACCACTACCAGAAGCAGATGGAAGTGTTGCATCACCCGGTGATGGTGTTGGTGTTGGTTTTTTTGTTTTAACTGAAAGTATGTTTTTAATAGATTTCAATCCAGTTGCTAAAGACAGACCAGCAGTAATATAAGACAATGGTGGTGGTGCAGATGCTAAAGCCATGTTTACGGCTTTCCATGTGTCAATTGTAGCATTTGCTACTCCAGACACTTTTGATGCAGCAGTTCCTTGTTCGAATAAGTCACCAGCCATCTTGATTGAATTTTGCATGACATCAAGTTGTGCTGATTGTTGTGCTGCCTTTTCATCATCAAGTTTCTTTTGAATATCCAAATCTTCTTGAGCAAACTTTTCATCTGCTGCAAGAACAAGTGCATTGTATTGTTCTGTAATTGCAACATCATCTTCACCAGCCTTTCTTGCAAGTTCCAATTTAGCATTGTAGTCTTGTTCAAGTGCAAGATATTCTTGTTCTCTTGCAGTCATTGTTGCAAGTTGAATTTCACTTTGAGCATCAAACAATTCTTGTTGTAGACCAGCTTCATTTGTTAATTGTTCAGATCTTAAACCAGCAATTCTTTCATCAATATCAATCTGTTCAAGAAGTGCTTGTTGATATTTTGTTTGAAGTTCAATTGAATCTTGTTGTGTTGAAAGTTCAAGTGCTGCTATTCTGACCTTTTCATCTGCAACTGCTTTTTCTTTTTGTGTCTGTTCATCAAGTATTCTACCAAGTTCTTCATTTGCTGCAATCCTTTCTTCAAATGTAAGTCTGACATCATCTCGAATTTGTCTTTGTTGCTCTGCTTCCAATTGACTTTGCAATTGTTGTTTTGCCCTTAACACTTCAAGAAGTTCTTCATTCTTCTTTGCATCTGCAAGTGCAGTTCCAGTTGCAAGTGCTTGTTCAAGTGATATTTCTTTTATTCCTTCTGTTGCAACATCAACTGCAATTGTAACAACTGAACCAAGTTCTGTGACTGCTTCACCTATATTTGTAGCAATCTGTGTTCCAGCATCAACAACATCTTCAACTACTTCTGTCAGATTTGCATTTGTTTCAGCAAGTTTTTCATTCAGTCTTGCAATAGTTTCTGGATCACCATCACCAAAGAAAGATTGTTCCCATGCTAATTGACCTTCTTGAACTGCTTTTGTAATTCCGTAGAATGCAAGCTTCAATGGTGTGACTGCAATAGTCAACAATCCACCAATGACTGCTTTCATCCCTTCAAAACCTTCAGTGGATTTGCTTACTGCATTGAACACATCAGTCACAACACTTGTAACTTGATTGAATACCACACCAAGTGTTTCTGTCACTACTGCAACACCATCCATCACTGTTTGGTTCTGCATCATTATTTCTTTCAAGAAATTAAATGCATCAATGACAAGACCAATTCCAAGTGTCTTCATTGCAAGTCCAACACCCTTGAAACCATTTCCAACTTTCTTCAATGCACTTTCAGTTCCTTTTGAAGTGTTCTTTATGTCTTCAAGATTTTCATTTGTTTCAGCCAATGAATCCTTAACAGACTCCAAGTCTTTTGAAATCTTCTGAACATTGGTTTTGAACTCTATGTCAACAACTATTTTTTCTGCCATCCGAATATTCTTTTGAATTCATTCATAATTGTATCATGATTCAACACTTGTGTTTCATACCATGTCAGACACTTTGTGTTCTTGTATTCTTCATGTGGTAAGTTCTGAAGTGCTTCTGGTATAATCTGAAACGCACCAAGCCAATAATCAAACATTGGTGTGAAGTTTAAAACTTTTAAGCCATCAAAACTTTGTGTCTTTGCTTTTGAACCATTCAGTTCAATGTTTGTTTTTATGTGTTCCATTTTGTTTGTAGATAATTTTGAACTTGATTTCTTTCTTCTGTTGTTAATACTACATCATACACTATCACTTCATATATCTTTCCAGTATAGTCTGCTGATGGTGTTCTTCCAGTTTCCCATGATGCACCAATTGAAAACATATCTTGTGCAGTACTTGTTGAATTGGTCTTTGTATCTGTCAATCCATCTTGGTCATATATGATTCTATCTGTTGCATTTCTTGTTCCAATCACAACTTGTTTTGTTGTTGATGGAATGGTTGAATTGTTGCATGAATAGTCTTGTGAGGATTTATTCATGAACGCAGTTCCACCAGCACCAGCAGTTGTTGAATTGATGTTCATTCCATAATATTGTCTACCTCTTTCATTTACTGCAACAAGTGTCTGTCCAGGTGTTGATGTTGTGGTGTTTGCAGATTCAAATACAACAAACATTGTGTTTCTACCATCAGACACACCAATCAAACCAGCATCTGTGTTCCCAAGAACTTGATTGTTTCCATCAAATTCAATGCATGGATAAGGTGCAACAGATGAATAAGTTGGTTCATAGGCTGCCGTACTTTGTGTTAAATGATAATCATTTCCAGACTTGTCATCCCATTGTGAAACAGAACCAGATGAATGTGTGATTGTTGTTGAATCAGCTGCATCAACCCACAACAAACAACCAGAAATTTGTGTTGGTGTGAATATAGGTTGACCACTTGTTCTTCCAATGTTTTGCAAACCTACAAGTGTATATCTAAAGTCAATTGTCCAATCTACTGTGTCAAGTTTAATTGCACCTAATGTGCTGATGTACATATAAAACATTCCATCATCAATATATACCAAATCACCACCACCAACTGGTCTGTCTGTGACAGAATATGCTGGAGTTAAATCAAAAGTATAATTGTTGAAGTTTGCAGATTCTTTTTGTGTATCAAGTGTCAAGTCCTTGATTGAAACACTTCCAGAATTATTTGTGTTTAGTATTGTACCACTATATTTTCGAAATGAATATTCTTGACTTCTTGATTCTGTTGTTCCTCTATCATGACCTACAACATTTATTTCAAATGAAATCATTGAAGGAAATTCAAGTCTGAAACAATTTGTTGCTTGGTCATTGTAGAAATCAGTTCCAAAAGTGAACATTCCATTCTGACCAATGTATATTACTTCTTCATCATCTGTATATCCATGCTTCACAAAATGTCCAGAACCACTTCTTCCAACAGTATTGTATAATGCATCAGCCCCACCAGAAATGAATGAATCACCATTTCCAAGTGCAATACCATAGTCACCAACAATTGAATTGTTCTTGAATGCTTGTCTTGAATAGACTTCATAAGATGCACCAGTCCAATTCAAAGAATAAGGATTCAATATATTTGAATCACCAAGTATTTTATTACTGCTTACACCAGCTCTAACTGAATTATTGTTTCCACTTATGGTTGAATAATCAGATGATGTTTCTACTAAGTTTCTGTTCCCTTTTATGAAATTGAATCCAGTAGATAGATTATTGTTGCCAAGAATAATATTTCCAAATCCACTACTTGAATTGTTTGAACCTATACTTTTGAAGCTACCACCATTAGTGTCTGGCATCGGTTCTGTTGGATTGTTTGGTGTTGCCATTTCACTCATACATTTCCCAGAAATATATGTATAACCAAATGCTTCACAACATGATTGTGATGGTGTTACTGCTGAACCAGTTGTTGTGCTGATGAAATTAACAACTCCATTTGCACCAATTGTTGAATCTTCCATTAAGCATTGATTACCAACTGCATCAATTACATTAACTCTTTCAACTTTAACCAATTCAACATTGCAACTTCCAGAACCCACAAGTGGATAGTTTGATATTTTATTTATTCTAAAGTATTCATTTTTAACAAATACAATATCATTGAAATTCATTGTCTGAATATCTAAAGCAGAAAGAAAGAATGTTCCAGTCAATATTCTTGCTTCCCTTGAATAAGTTTCTTCTAAGAACCTTTTCCAATAAACACTGTAAGCACCATTCAATGGAACTGGATAACCTAATGCACCAGTTGTTTCACCCATAAAAGAGAGACATTTTGTTGATGGTGTGACAACTGCATCTTCATAATTTTGGAATATTGAAAAAGATGTAAATTCTGTTGTTGTTGTACTCAAGAATGTATCTGTGAGCCAAAACGATTGACCAACTACATCTGATCCACCATACCCACAATAGAATGAAAGTCTAATTGCATTTTCATTTTTACCATCTGCATCAGTACAGACACATGACCTTACACCAGTTTCATTGATGTAGCTTGTGATTGTAGGCTTGAAGATTGTCTTGATTTCTTCTTTGTCTTTTCCGAAATCGTTTTCTGTATTATCTACATATTGTGAACCATATATCTTTCCAGATTGTTGCAGAAACAAAGCATTCATGAAATCAGCAGACTTATCATCTGAAAATATTAATGACTTAGCTTGTAAATCAACTGTTGGTTTTAACTGAACATCTTTTGAAACATCAAGTTTTTCTGTCCAATCAAGTTCATTTCCACCATCAATCCAATCCTTGTATGGCTGGATGTGTAAATGAGTAGGTGTTTGTTCATCTGGTATAATTACCAAATTGAATTTTGTTGCAAGTGAAGTGATGAAATCTAATGCTTTAATTTTTGCAAAGTTTCTTGATACATCACAAACCAAGAATCCTATTGTAGGTAATTCTAAACCTTCAACATTTACTGACAATAAATTTGGTGTTGGTGCAAATTCTACATTCCCACTTTGAATTGTAATTGTTGCAGTTTCATCAGATGATGATAAGATCCTTATCCTTATTTCATATTCATGCTCTACATTTAAGGGATACCCAAATTCACCAAATGTACTAATTGACATAGTCTGTCCATCAGCAATGTTGTTTGTGCCATTCATTTGCATGGCAATTTCATCAGCTGTAACATCCCATAAAATCAATTGCAAATATGCAGTCAATCCAACTGGCTGGTCTAAAGTTGCACTAATTTCTATAAGACCATAAGAAGTCCATAAATCTGATGGTGTGTAAAGACCAGTAGTTTCATTATAGTTTCCAGATGAATTTGTATAATTATTTCCAGATGCATTGTTGTATATAAGTGTGTGCATTCCTACTGAAGCAGAAAATGTTTGAGTTCCACTTGTACCAATATTTACATTGTAATTTGATGTATCTAAGTCAGTTTGAATTGCTTCAGTACCAGAATTTAAATCCATATACAAATCATTCAAATCTGTATCTATAAATGATGATTCGTATGTATATCCAGATTCATTCAGTATTTGACTAAACACTTTATTGACTCTGATTTGTGGTCTTAAATTTAAGACAGAATATGGAGTTTCTTCATTTGCCATTGATCCATTTGAACCACCACCAAACATTCCACCAGTATAATCATACATTGAATAGACTATGTCCCCACTTAACAATGGAGTTGATGCTCTATTCATTGAAGTGGTAATAGTATTTAAACTGACATTGTGATTATAAGAAGTCCAATCAAATTCAGATATATATTTACCTTGTAAAACTTGACCTAATGATGCAACAGAACTGAACACTACACATTCATAATGATGTGTGACATCGTTTGAAACAAACACATTTGTCAATTGAAGATAGCCTTCAAATACATCTATTGTATCTTTTGAAATAGTTGCTTCAACTTTTATCTT
>Ga0098055_1001708_pt1 | contig 11667 bp, 20 predicted proteins | sample 17_taG_FD_75107 | JGI IMG/M metagenome (GOLD analysis project Ga0098055, IMG submission 75107) | Marine viral communities from the Subarctic Pacific Ocean - 17_ETSP_OMZ_AT15314 metaG | ecosystem: Environmental > Aquatic > Marine > Oceanic | place: Pacific Ocean | collected 2015-01-18 | reverse complement strand
GCACTTCAAGAACAACTCCATGATCTCAGTGCTGCGGTTGGGAACTAGGGCGCATATCGGCCCCAGTATCTCCCCAACACCAGCGCCTTTGATATCAAGACGCATCGACCAAGAACCCTTCATTGTCCACTACAGGCGCTATGACATCCTTATGCGCCTCCACAAGCTTGTCTATTACCTCTTCAACACGATCTAAGGCCTCAGCCAGATCCTCAGCATTACTTTCACGAACCATAGTCTCGCCAAGATGCAGCAGTGCTGACCTGTAGCTGGGGTGCCAGCTTTTAGACCTCCATTCATTGCCTATCCACTTCTGCACTATCCAGTTCAAAGGATCAGAGGTGACCCTTGTTTTTTCATCAATCTTTACCACTATTGGCATCGTTTACTCCTTAAAACGGTATGTCTTCGTCAAAATCAATCGGATCAGCCTGTTGCTGCGGAGACTCTTCCTTGGGCGCTTTATACACCTCGGTTCCAAGCCACTTGTACTCAGCGCCAGTCTGCTTCGCCACTCGGTTCCACATGCCCACATCAATCTTCATCTTGAAATCAGGATCTGGACTGGCCTGATTCTCCTTGTACATTTCCAAGAGAAGCTTTAACTGCTCTGGAGTGATGTAGATGTGCCCCCTAAAGTCTGGGTGCTTTTCGTTCTTTTTGTTGTGAGGCCACAAACCGCCTTCGCCTTTTGGATAACTAGCCATTAGCTTTTTCCTTGCTGTTAAGTTCGTCCTGCTTCGCCTTCATGGCAGCCGCAAGCCTGTCGTAGGATTTAGGGAACTTGGATTGAATGTGGTCAACGGCTTTTTTGTTTGCCTCCCACATGCTACGCAGCCCCTTCTTAGTTTCGACCATGCCCTCAACTGTTGAGATCATCATGTCTACCCAGCCATCCGCTTGCTCAGCATTAAAAGCGAGATAAAACTCTTCTTCTTCTGCATCACCAGCGTCTGCCTTTGGTTCTGGTTTCTTTTTGGGCGGCTGCTTGGCCTTTGGCTTTTGTTCAGCCACAGGTTGTTCAGCCTCAGTGTCATCCCATGTATCTTCCGGCTGCACCTGCCCTTGGAAGATGTGAAAGCCAAGTCCGAACATGGCAATCGTTTTGACTAAACAACGCATCTTGGTGTCGCTGATGTCACGGGCGCTAGGGTTCGGGATGGCTTGGTTTTTGTAGTTCATCACAGGCAACCACATATGACGGGCGTGGCCTTCGATAGCTACTGTGCAGTGAATAGTTTGCGATCCGTCACCGTGGATCTCAATCTCGCCAAACTCGTAGTGGGCTGTGGGGTAATGCATCATCAGCAACCGCCATGCCTCGTTCCAAGGTAGGTACGTTAGTCCGTTCTTTTGCTTGGCGGACTCACCACATTTGACTGGGTAAAGGGTATCCCAGATATCGCGCAGCGATACGTTAGTTTCCATATTGCACTCCTGCTATGGGTTAGTTTTGAGAACTGAATGGGTCTTTTTTGAACCCCGTAAATTTGTTTCGATAATACTTCTTGGGGACGCTATAGAACTCTTCTAAAGCAGCCTCAATCAGCATTGCTATTTCAATCGGCTCCAGCGCGTAAAACTGCGCCATAGGAAAGCCTGTTATGAAGCCCTTGGCCCAAGTGAACGAGGCTTGCCCGTTGTTGGTAGACATCTTCAGTGCTGGTATCTGCGTGATCTGGAACACAGCGACCATCTTTTCATAGGTTTCTTTGTCAGTCCCGATCATCTTCTTCCTCCACTAATCTGGGCTTTTTGTGCAAAAACGTCTCGCACCAATGCATGATTTCATACACAGCTTCAGTCACTAGCTCTGGCTCAATCGGCTCAATCACAGTTGAAAGCGTTCCGGTTTCTGAGTCATAGCTGAAGTGCATGTGCAGCTCGCCTTTGTCCGTTTCCACATCAAGTCTCCAGTTGATTTTGATCACACCACCTCGCAACACGACACCAATCTTGAGCGCACCGAGTAGACTCGCCTACCCGCTCTTCGATCAAGTGGTCTTTGCCAAGTGATTTGATGTAGGTTTCGGCCTCATCCCTTGACGTTAGGACGCGCACAGCCCGTTTACGGCCTTTTTTGTTCACAGCATAGGTGGTTGGCTTCTCCCAACGCTCGGCTCCTGTGCAGGGCGGTAACACGCCTCCAGTCATGTGATCAAACTCAGCTTGTTGATGCAGCAGCACCCGATCCAGCATGTACTGGTCTGTCTCCTCGACGCTCCACATTGGTATCTCTACCATATGGATTGGTGAGTCTGGGTAGTCTGGCTCCATCTGAGCTTTACGCCGCTGCCAATCACGCAGTATCGCTATAATCCTTAACCCTTTGACTGGTAAATCTTTAGCAGACCTCACAAGCCAAGCGTATGCGTTGAGTTGATTGTGCCATTCGGTTTTGTCGTGAATAACAGACCAGACAGAAGTCACCTTGTAGTCACTTACCAATACGCCATCGTCGTGCAGTTCCTGCAAGTCAATCGCGCCACTAATCGTCCAACCCTCCACCTCAGCATACAGCCGCTCCTCTGATACCACGCCCACAGCAGTGCTGTCCTCAACAGCCTTTTCAAACATGCCGTGAACACTCGTGCCGAAGCGTGACCAGAGAAAATCGACCACATCCTGAGACATGTCGTCTTCATGCTCGCGCTGCAAGATGGCTACCCTTGGGCTGTCAATCAACTGAGTCACTGACCTGTTGGACTTGCCTTTGGTGTAATCATCCTGCGTAAGAGCGTCTACAACGATCTGCGGAAGGTTGAACTGATTGGTTATCTTCACCGACTACTCAGCGTATTCGTACATGCTGACTCTGGAGTAACCGCCCTTCTCTTCCTTACAGTTTTTAACTCTGTAATAGACAACAGCCCCCTCTGGCACGGTTTTGCGAAACTGACCCACATAGTTGTGGACACAACGCACTACACTTTCCTTACCCAGACCCTCGTAGTCGTAAGGTACATCAAAATGTTTACCAGACTTTAGCTGCTCAATTGTTTCCATAAACTCAGCCCGAAGCAAAGCTTCCTTCGTTGGCGGTTTAGGTGCTTCTTCAATTTTGAACATATTGCACTCCTGCGTTTGTTCATTAGGCGACTCGGTAAACCCTGAGTCCACTTCGCCCTGAGTGGGGGTCTTCGTATTTCCTGACAGAAAATTTCGTATCCATCGAAACATGAGAGCTTTCATCCTGTTGCAGTCTGCGTATCGCTGACCTGATTGCGTTGGTCTTTGCCTTGCGGTGATCTTCGTTATCAGTCTCAATAAAGAATGATTGGTTAACCCTCATCTGGCTGATGATTTCTTTGAAGTTGCTGGGGAGGCTTTCGCCCGTGCCCATCCGGTTGTCTTTTGGTAAGGGGACATTGTCCTCCAACACCAACAAATTGTCGTTTTGAATTGTCATAAGTTATGACTCCAGTGTCCTCTAGTTCTTGTAATAAATTTTTTAATCTAGCCATGAGTCCAACAGGTGTGTGTTAAAGTGAAAGCCGAATGTATCAGGAACGCAATACGTTGACAACAGTAGACTTGAAAATATATGGTGAACCCGCGTCGAAAGCGAACAGCAGAAAGCTTGTGACAATACGCGGTAGACCAGCGTTTATTAAAAGCAAGAAAGCTAGAGACTATGTAGCTATGTTTGACAAGCAATGCCCAGTCTTACAGGAATTGTTGGAAGGGGATTTGTCGGTCACAATAACTATTTTTTACGCAACAAGAAGACCTGACCTAGATGAAAGTGTAATCTTAGATTGTATGCAAGATAAGATTTACAAGAACGATAGGCAGGTCAAAGAGAAGCATATTTTCTGGGGACTAGATCGTGATAACCCAAGAGCAGAGATTACGGTTACAGAGAAAAATGATCTTGCAGACAGTTAAGGACTTAGACGGCAGCAGCGCCCGTGAGCGTATTGACGCCATCAAATTCTTTTACGATGAAAAGCGAGCAGCAGGGATACGGGTAGAACACCCGCTTGAGTTGAGGCGCAAAGCTCTTGATGCGGCGAGGCTTGATGGGGTGCAGAGAACAAGAGCCGTCAATGACTTAGTGGAAGAGATAGAGGAGGAGTTCCTTAGGAATATGCCTACTTAGGCATCTTCCTAATTATTTTTAAGGTAATTTCTAAGCTAAGCATTTGCTTGGCTTGGCATATTCCTAAGACAACCTGACGGTTGATTTTAACCACAGCAAAAGCAGGAGTGCAAATGCTAAATAGAGAAGACTTGGATTCAATCCTAGTCCAGTACACTGAGGACACAAGAATTGTCTGCCCATCATGCGGCAGCAGTAGAAAGAAAAAAGGACAGAAAACTCTCAGCCTAACGATGGACGGTAACACCACGCTGTACTACTGCCATCACTGTGGAATAACAGGCAAGACCAAACACCCTGACTACCGAGAGCCAGCGCCTAAGATCAGGGCGATATCTGTTCCCAAGACAACCAACAAAGAATTGATCAGCGAATATCTTTCGGGGCGGGGCATCAACCCAACACTGGCAGACAAGTATTCAGTGGTTAATGGTAAAAAATTCTTCCACGGCCACGGCGAACAAAGCGCCATCGGTTTTGTCTACGGCAACAAAGAAGCTGTGAAGTGGCGAAGCATAGAATCTAAAGCGTTCACTCAAGACGGGGCAGCTAGAACTCTGTGGGGTGTTGAGCATATCTCGGACGATGCGACAGTCCTTGTGATTGTCGAGGGCGAAATGGATTTACTGGCGTGTGCCACAGCGGGGATCGACTACTGCGTTAGCGTACCCAACGGCGCACCGATCAAGGTTTCAGATAAGAAGCCAAGCCCAGAGGAGGACAATAAGTTTGCTTATGTATGGGCGGCAAAGGATTTGATTGAGCGGGTAGACAGAGTGGTCATTGCTGTTGATGGCGATGACGCTGGCGTTGCTCTTGCTGAGGAACTGGCGAGGAGAATCGGAAGGGCCAAGTGCTGGGCTGTTGACTGGCCTGATGAATGCAAAGATGCAAACGATGTTTTGCAAAAGCTTGGGCCAGAGGCGCTTGCTTCTGCGATAGATCAGGCTGCGGCTATGCCGTTGGAGGGCGTCTACTCTGCGGATGACTATGCGCTAGACATTGCCAACCTCTATGACAAGGGACTGGTGGGTGGTCTATCTACTGGGCTGGCGTCTGTGGATAAGCTGTTTACTGTGGTGCCGGGGCAATTGTCTGTGGTCACTGGACTGCCGGGATCTGGCAAGTCAGAGTTTATTGATCAGATAATGGTTAATCTGGCGCAGTCTGAGGGGTGGCGGTTTGCTGTTGCCAGCTTTGAGAATCCGCCTCCGCTGCACATTGCCAAGCTCAGTGAGAAGTATGTGGGCAAGCCGTTCTTTGAAGGGATGCCTGACAGAATGAGCAGGGTAGAGTCGGTGTCTGCGATGAAATGGGTCAACGATCACTTCTTGTTCTTAGAGCAGCGCGGCGGCGAGGCTGCAACCATCGACAGCATCTTAGATCGTGCTAGGCAAGCTGTTATGAGGCTAGGCATCAGAGGCTTAGTTATTGATCCGTACAATTACATCTCGCAAAGCAAGTCGGTGGATAACGAGCATCAGGGCATCAACGAAATGCTCACTCGGCTTGTCGCGTTTGCCAGAGCCAATCAGATACACATTTGGTTTATTGCTCACCCAGCCAAGATGCCAACCAATCCTGACGGCACAACAGCAGTGCCAAAAGGAATGAACATCTCAGGCAGCGCAGCATTCTTTGCTAAGGCTGACTTGGGCATCACGGTACATCTCAGTCCTGAGAAGGCCAGCGAAATACATGTCTGGAAGGTTAGGTTTAAGTGGATCGGAGCAACGGGCGGCACCGTCTTAGATTATGACATACCGACTGGGCGCTATAGCGAATTGAAGCTAGAGGACATGCCTGATCCATTTACCGCTAGGGTTCCAGACTGGCATGAGACAGACGATGACTGGGACATTGAAACCTAAGCAGGTCAACGACATAGGAACGGCGGCACTCCACCGCCGTCATGCTATCAGCTTGGAGCAAGCCGACAGCGGTGTTGGCCGCGCTCGCGTCAATGACCAGATGTTTATTGACAAGTTATTAATTAAGAAGGCAATCACAATTCGGCACCATCAAGCGGCAGAGCGAATACTTTCGCAAGCTGTTCAGGCGGGTGTTTATCTGAAATCGCCAGACATGACCTCCACGTTTGGCGGCAGCGGTCACAGCAACCGTAACGACAGGCTGCTCATGCTCAGCAGAACCTTCCGAAAAATTACAAAGGAATTTGGGGAGCCAGCCGCCACCCTCACCTACTTGATGATAGTAGAAGACCAGCCCACCGATTCGCAGTCAGACATCGACACGCTTATATCAGTCCTAGAGTTTGTATAAGAAAACTAACCTGTTGTCTTGAGTACCTATAGCCGCGTTATTGGCATGTGTTGTCACGGGCAGCCGACCCCTCCAAAAAGCCCCTGAAAGCCTTGTGTTTATTGGCTCTATTTCTACGCAAAAATGCGTAGACCGAGTCTTATCCCTACAAGTGTGTTGTGCGACCCAGTGGTGAAAAACACAATCATAGGTAACCCTCAAATTTTGGGCGCAAGACGTACCTGCACATAGGTTTGGATGACATAAATTTTTTTATGGAAGTTTTACAGATTGGGTAGGGGTATAGGATTGCAGGACGCAAGCCTTATCTATTGACTGGTCAATAAAGGGGAAGGGGGGAACCCCTAACCAAGCGGGGGTGCTTGGCTGGGGTTATGAAAACGCAGGAGTCCGATAAGTAGAACGCAAAACATTCCATCGGTCAACTATGCATACCAGTGGATGCCTACGGACATTCGGGACATAACAAGTACATACGGCCATCATCGTCCTGCTCTTCGTGCATTTCAGCACCGCAGTCATCGCAGATGTCAGCGTCGAACTCGTAAGGGTTATGGAAAGAACTATCGGGACGCTCAATCATCAGTGAAGCTCCCCGTCTGGGCAGGTGCATTCCTCATCCTGCTTTACCAAAAACTCGCAATAATCAGACGCTGCCTGTACACAAACCAGCGATGCCTCTTGCGGACTGTCTACGCCATAAGCCGCCATGATGATGCCCATGATCACAGACATCTGCCACGGGCCTTCTATCTCGCTAGGCAGTGCCGATACGATTGATTGCTTCACTTTCTCAAACTCTTCGTGTGATTTCATTCTACTACCTCGCTATCTTCGTCGGCCTCATCAGTGCCGGAAACAAACCAAAATGGAATGAACAGCAACGCCGTCGCCATTGGGAAGGATATTGCAGGGTATAGCCCCACGCCTTCGCGCATGTACTCAAATCCTAGAAGCGCCATAGCTCCAGAGAGCGCAGCGCAAGACAACGAAACCGCCACCGTAATATATGGGTGCATATCTATTCTCCAACAAATAAGTAAGTGGTTGTGATGCGGATTGCATCGGAGTGCCTACCAAGGCAGACACTTCGCTGGAATCAGCGAGCAGTTTTTATCGTCATGCTCAGGACGCAACAGGCAAGTTTTACATCGTGGCCTAGGATGGTTCGCGGCTATTGCCGCTGTTGGAAGTTATGTACCAGCACCATCATGAACTGGCCGTTAGTGAGTTTGTATGGCAGATCTTTTTCGTACTCAGCTTTTGCCTCGCGAAACGCCGCTGCACATTCATCTTTCACTAACAGGCTGTGGCCTGTTTCATCGGCGTTCTTGGGTGGCCTACCGCGTCCACGGTTCAAGGGCAGTTCACCCCTAGTGCCATCAGCATTTATTTTCACGTTCATGCTATCCATCTCCCTGAGTTTTTACTCTAGTGGTTTCGTTGTTCCATAGAAGCTCATTATGCAAATCCATAATGGCAGTACGGGCGTCAACGAGTCGGTCGTGTTGGGGGCTTACACGCCTGTGCGGTTCAGTTAAGGAAATCTCGCCGTCGAGAATCTTGACGCGCTCAAGCAAAATGTTTCTAACCCGCTCATCAACTAGGCCGCGTAAGCTTTCCTTAAAAACATCCGCGCTACTAGCGTTTAGGACTAGAGCCTTGCGGCTCTTGGAATGAATCACAAAGTGATCCACAAATAAATCTATAAGATCCATATCATTCTCCAACTTAAATGAAAGGGGCCGAAGCCCCTAGGTTACTTTGATGATCTCACCGAAAGGCTCACATCCTCGCCACATCGGGTCGCGGTCAGTGGTTGCCCAGAACACCGGATAGTCTGGCATGGTGAAGTCGTGCCGTGCATTAGGCCCAACCTCGCCCCAACCATCGGTAAAGTAGATCATCGCGCATGGTTCGATATCGTTGCGCTCAACATAGTTGAACGGTGGATTGAACTCAGTGCCGCCGAACTCAGGAATCTTGAGCGTTAGCTCTTCATGCCTGTCGAACTCCTCGACACCGCACACTGTCTCATGGCAGTAGATGACCACAGTCCTGATTGGCTGCACCTCGTCAATGATGTCCTGCACATGCCCAGCATTCATATCCAACTCTTCTTGAGTCATGGAGTAGCTGACATCCTGCACCACAACCAACTCGCCGTTAGGCTCGCGGTTCTGCGTGGGCAGTATCAAGCCTTGCGATAGCAGCCGCCGATTGGGTCGAGCATAGGTATGCTCAGATAAAACGAACTGATCAAACGCAGACTTGAGGTGCTGGTGCCAAGGCACCGGATCACCAGAGAATCCGCTGATGATCTGGTCAACACTCGCGCCACGGCCAGAGCCACTGTCGCGGATCTTCTCGTGGGCCTTAGCAGCCTCAAACACTTGCGAGGCAATCTCGCGCTCAGATTCAGCCTTAGCGGCCTCAGACATACCCTGCCCATCGTCGCCAGCAGCCTCCCATACCTCGCCCCAAGGCGCGTCAGGATCAGCAGGGCCATCACCAGCAGCAGAGCCACTGTCGCCCTCAGCGTCGCCCTCAGCGTCGCCAGTGCTAGGCTGGTCGCCGTCTTGGGTGCCGTTGTCGCCAGCCTGTGCCTGACCTTCGCCATCGTCGCACTGCTCGCCCTCGCCCTCATCGTTGCTGGGCTGGTCGCCCTCAGACTGCGGCTGTGGCTTGCTGATGATTGTGTAGATCTGCTCAGCAGACATGCCAATGTAGTCGGTGCTGTAGAGTCCACCGAAAACATCGAACCCGTCACGCACCAGCGCGTAGTTGATTGCGTAGTCGGCAGCTTCGTTCCACAGCTTGTGATCACGGTTACCCTTGCGTAGGTGGTGGAACCCATCAACGTGCATAACCTCGTGGGCAATCACGGTCATGATGAACCGCACACCGTGTTCTTTTTCCTGCCCGACAACCCACTGCTCATTGAAGTGGATAGCCTTGCCATCGGTTGCCATCGTCGCAGTCTTGGTGCTGGGGATCAGCTCCAGTTGATATGCGCGGAAGGCAAAGTAGGGGAAGGTTTTCAGAAGGCGCTTGCGCGCCTCTAGAATGATCTGCATAGCATCCATAACTATTACTCCGTTAATCCCATAGGCCAGTGAGGTTATCCACAATGGACTTGGCAGTGTCAGCAACAGCCTTGCGCTCAGTCTTGGACTCGCGCAGCTTGGCTGGGTCTAGGTCTGCAAGCTTGGTCAGCAGGGCATTGCCAGCTTGAGTCAGCTTGGGGTCACCCGTGATGTTGAGGCTGGGCAGCACAGCAGCCAGTTCCTCAATCTTTTCGACAGTGTTGTCGGTGAACTTGCTTGCACGTTTGGCACCAGCAGCCTTTGTGCCGTGGCGCTCTAAGCCGTCGATCAGAGCCTGTAACGTATCGACCACACGCTCATGCACAGACTCAGCAGCAGCCTCGACGCGACTGGTAACGTCGGCCTCAATACTGTCCTTGATCTTTTGCAGCTTGTCCGCAGGTAAGTTGACGCGCAGGTCGCCAGACTCTGGAAGCTTTTTGAGCGTGTAGCTTGCGCTGTAGGCATCAAGTATCTCTTCGACTGTGGGGTAGTCGTTTATGTCGAAGGCATCGCCCAGATCCTTAGCTGCACGCTTGAGCATGTTGGGGTACTCCCTATGTAGCTCGCGCTTCAACTCTTCGATGTAGTCAATCTTTTTGACCCACGCAGCCTCAAACGGGTCGATGGACTCGCAGGGTATAAGTCGCTCGCGCTCAGCCCAAGGCAGGGTGTTAAACTTCTCTGTATGGTTGCGTAGCTGCCCATGAGCCTTGTTAAGGCCTTTGATAATCGGCGAAGCAAACAGCGTCTTGGTCACCTTAATGACGTTAGCTGATGCTTTCTTGGCGACTGTAAGCTCATCGGCCATGCCGCTATCGCGGCGGGTGTTAGAGAACTTGGTAATTTTTGTGCTGAGTAGCATTGCGTTGTTTTGGATTTTATCCATAGTCATTGACTCCGAAATGAATAAGGGGCCGAAGCCCCGTTAGGGTTTAGTGGGTTGCCTTGTGAGCAACAAACTCAGGGGTGTGCATCAGGTCTGCGTCACGGCGCGTTGCCAGCGCCCAGAACACCTCGACCAGTTCTTCATTGATCCGCTTGAGAACAACCACTGCATTGCCAAGGTTGTCAGTGGTCACACGCGCAGCCAGCGCAGCGGTCACTGCATACTGAGTAGTGATCTCATTCGGCAGCGGCACGTTGTGCGGATCTGACAAGAACAAGTTGATGTCTGGCAGGTTACGCATGGTGCGGACAAACGCCATAAACTCAGCGGCAGCGCCGAATCCTACGGCACCCTCAATAGCGATCTGCTCAAGATCAGCAGGTAAATCGTCACTGAGAATGTCAGACACTGATTGCCAGCCGCGAGGTGTAGCGATAGCCACCCTGTCTTTAGGTGTGGCGCCATCGGGGAACTCGTGAATGAGTCCGGCCTGATCACCTGATGCCTCACCGCGAAACTTCAGGAACGCAACCACAAGCGGGTTAGCTCCAGTGTCTGCAAGGTAGTCGCTAGTCTCAGCAGCGGACGGCACAACATCCAAGTGATACTTGAACCGCGTACTGACGGCAGCGTCAATGCGGCCAGACACGCCAGCACCGTCATTGGGGCGATTAGATGCAGCGATAACGAACCAGCCCTTGGGCAGGATGTAGTCGCCAAGCTGGCCGTCGTTCAGTAGCTGGTAGCCAGCATATTGAGTCGAGGCACTGGCAAGCATTAGCTCATCTAGAAACAAGCAGCCCTCTGGGCCGTCGCGCTCCACGTTGGGTAGCCATGATGGCGTAGACCATTCGGTTGTGGATGCTTCGCCGTCGCCGCTGATGTACGGGACACCGCGAGTATCGACTGCATCCAACTGTGACAGGCGTACATCAATCAGGCCTATCGGTCTGTCGAGAGTCTTGGAAAGCTTTTCCATAGCCTGTCGGACAATTGAGGACTTAGCTGCCGCGTAGATGCCCCACAGAAATATAGGTAACTGGCGCTTGTCGCTAGACAGTTGAGAGGTCGCATGTGCGAGTAGTAGTTGTGCAGCCTGAGAGGGGCTGACTTTCGGTGCGTTTATTGATTTAGTCATAACTAGTCAATGCTCCAAAGTTAAGGTTGTTGGTTATCCAAGACCGTGCCTCCTACACGGTTTCACGCCACTAACCAAGCGGCACTCATCAGTTGGAAAAAGTTAAGTTGTCGGTAAACAGCCTGAGTTCTGCGTGTTCCCAGTTGTCTAGCCATTCGATCTGCGCTTT
>Ga0098055_1001704_pt1 | contig 11686 bp, 9 predicted proteins | sample 17_taG_FD_75107 | JGI IMG/M metagenome (GOLD analysis project Ga0098055, IMG submission 75107) | Marine viral communities from the Subarctic Pacific Ocean - 17_ETSP_OMZ_AT15314 metaG | ecosystem: Environmental > Aquatic > Marine > Oceanic | place: Pacific Ocean | collected 2015-01-18 | reverse complement strand
CTTTGAGAATAGAATGTACCGTAATAGATTTGGTATGGTTCAGTATATTCAGTTCATTAAAGGACCAGATGGTATCATGAGACCGACAACACCGATCCCACAGGGATACTATGAGGTGAAAGGTTTTGGTGCTCAACAGCAAGCTACTGGTGCTGCACAAGGTGGTGTGATTAGATCATTCCAAGAAGGTGGTGTAAACCCAGCCCTAAACTATCAACCTGGTGGTACTGTTGTCCAAGCTGCTGACGGTACTTACAAGATCAAATACCCTGACGACACTTATTCACAGTCATATGATTCAGCTATGAATGCTAAAGCTGCTAATGATATGGGCTTGAGTGGTATGGGTCTTCCTGATTATGCTACGTACTTGCAAGACCAGGGTATCAATATGAACCTACCTGGTTATGACGAAGCAGCCTATCAGTCGGCATACCAGACTTATGTTTCTAATCCTGCTACACTAGAGCAAATAAAAGCAGACCAAGCTGCTGCAGAGGCAGAGGCTAATCAACCAGACCCTCTGACTGCTAATGTGGGTGGAGATCAACCTCTAGGGGAAACAACTGTATCAGCCGAAGATCTGGCACAGTACCAAGCTGACTTAAATGCTCAAGCTTTTGCTGCACCCGGAGGTGCTGTAGCCGCCTCTCCTGTAGCTTACCTTGATCCTAATTCTGCTGGAACTGTTATGGATTCCAGTACAGGCCAAGCTCTTGGTACAGCACCTATGGTGCAAGAGGATCAGGTAGCACAGATTGAATCTGCTACAACTGCTGATGTTCCTACTGGACAGGGTGCTGCAACTTACACAGCTAACCAAGGTTATACTGACGTACAGAAAGCTACAGAAGGTATGACACCTGCCACCATGACAGGTGGCCCTACACAAACTATTACAGCAGAAGAGCAGAAGACGAGTTCTGTCTCTGGTCTTGATGCTGCTACAGGTTCTTCTGTAGATGTTACAGGACAACCTACTCGTACACTGCAGACAGGACCAGATGGTGAGCTTATCCAAGGTACTGGTGTAGACCAAGCAAAAGTAGGAGAAGCATTCGGTACTGGTGAAGTACAGGCTGCATCTGTCCAAGGCGAACTAGCTAACTTGATGTCTCAATTTGAGGGTGGTGACACACCTGCTTGGGCTGCAGGATCTATGAGGGCTGCTTCACAGATGCTTGCCGCCAGAGGTCTAGGTGCTTCAAGTATGGCAGGACAAGCAGTCATTCAGGCTGCTATGGAAGCTGCTTTACCTATTGCTCAGATTGATGCAAGTAATAAACAGCAAATGGCTCTCTTCAAAGCAGAGCAAAGATCTAAGTTCTTGGGTATGGAGTTCGATCAAGCATTCCAAGCTAAGGTTATGAATGCTGCTAAGGTCTCTGAGATTGCTAACATGAACTTCACTGCTGAACAGCAGATTGCTCTTGAAAACTCTAAGGCTGCAAACAAGATGGCCTTGCAGAACCTAAGCAACGAGCAAGCACTAGTCATGGCAGAAGCTGCTTCTTTATCTCAACTAGATACTCAGAACCTAAGTAACAGACAACAAGCTGCAGTTCAGAATGCTCAGAACTTCTTGCAGATTGACATGGCTAACCTGTCTAATGAGCAACAGACAGCTACATTTAAGCAACAGTCTATTATAAACAGTATCCTGTCTGATCAGGCTGCTGCCAATGCTGCTGCTCAGTTCAATGCTACATCAGAGAACCAGACTAACCAGTTCTTCTCCAACCTTTCAGCTTCAGTCAACCAGTTCAATGCAGCACAGATGAATGCTATGAAGCAGTTTAATGCTGACGAGGTTAATGGACTACTAGAGTTTAATGCTGCATTGCAGAACCAAAGAGAGATGTTTAATGCTCAAAACTATCTCGTTGTTGCACAAGCTAATGCTCAGTGGAGACAGAATGTAGATACCATTAACACTGCTGCAGCTAACCAGTCTAACATGGAGTATGCTAAGAACGTAAACAATATCACTCAGGCTGCACTAGATGAAATCTGGATGCGAGAACGAGATTTGTTGTCTATGGCTTTCCAATCTTCGGAAAACACTTTGACTAGAAACAACTCTGTTCTTCTGCAGAAACTTGCCGCAGATGCTTCAATTGATTCAGCAAAGCTACAAGCTGACATTGAAGCAGAATCTGGTGCCTCTACCCTGTTAGCCTCCGTATTTATGAAAGCAGTAGGACTAATATAAAATGAATGAACGTGACGCATTAATTGAAAAACGTAAGATGAGAAGGTTGAACAGCCTAGCAGAACTTATCTTAGGAAATGCAGCAGATAAATCAGCAGCTAGTACACAAGAGATTATTGGTCTTGGGTCTAGGGCTGCTGCTGAAACGGAAGAAGGTTCTCGTAAAGCTATCGGGAATGTTAAACGTGCAGGTCAAAGATCACAGCAGTTGACAGAACAACTCCTGCCAGATGACGATCCAAGAAAAGCTGAATTAGATATGGCGACTTGGTTGGCTTCAATTAGATCAGGACTAGACCCTATTGATCTACCTGAAATGGAAGGTGCTCCTTCCCTTGATTACTTTCAAGGACAGGACATAGACTCTACAGAGGATGCTACACAAGCACAGGTTGACACACTGATAGGTTCTCTTGGTGCAGGTTATGACCGCCCATCAGACATTCCTGCTGCAGAAGGATCAGGTGTATACGACTACTCAGGTCTACCAGATTACATGCAACCTGGATCAGCCTTTAGATCAGCCTTGAATGCTGTAGAAGCAGACAGTTATGACACCATGTTTGGTGAAGCCCATAAGGTAGATAGTCCCTTCAAAGGTACAAAGATTACACAGATGACTATGGACGAGATCTTTGATCTTGTTGAGTCTGGTGGTGATTTCCATACGCACAATAGAACTACACACAATGAAGATACAACTGCTATTGGTAAGTATCAAATGGTAGGGAAAACACTACGAGACCTAAGAGACAGAGGTATCCTTAAGAAATTAGGGATCAACAGTGACACTAAATTCACTCAAGATACCCAAGACACTATTGCTATGCACCTTGCTGAGAGAAGAGTTAGACCAAAGTTCAGTATGGCAGAGGCTAGAGAAGAGCTAAAAAATGAATGGGAAGGTTTTAAAAACCTAAGTGAGGGTGAACTAAACCTTATCATTAACGAAATTAGAGGGTCTTAATAATGTCACAGAACTTCATGGCCCCAATCCCAGGGCAATCACTAACGGACGAACCTAAGAACTATGCTTGGGAAAGGCCACCAGAAATAACTGATCACAACGAAGCTGTGAAGTATCACATTGAACGTATCCAAGACGAAGACGTAATCGATAACGTTTTCTTTGCTCTTGAGTTTGGTGTACCTGTTAAGACTTTATCAGAGGCTATGCTGACTGGTGCTGTAGGTAACGGTATCCACACCATTGATACCAGTCTGATCATTGAGCCTGTTGTCAGAGAATACATTATTCGTCTAGCAGATCAGGCTAAGATTGAATACAAAGTTATGTTTGAACAGGATGAACCAGATCCCGAAGAACGTGCAGCACTTCTTGTTCGTAAAGCAATCAATCAAACACCAGAAGAAGAACGTGATCAAGGGATAGACTTCCTAGAAGATGTGGCTACAACTATGGAATCTGAAGAGGCACCCGAAGAGATGTCTGAAGAGATGCCAGAAGAACAAATGGCACAAGAAGAAAAGCCACAAGGCTTGATGGCGAGGATGTAAAACATGGCTATAAGTCTTAAAAGAATTGCACTAGGTGCTGCAGGTAAAGTCGGTGAGCAGATAATAAAGAATGCTGAGTACATCAGGGAAGAAGAAAAGAACAAGAAAGACTATCTTTTTACTAAAGCTCTTGAAGGTCAAGCTAAGGTTAAGCAAGCACAACAAAAGCTGATGAATGAGTACTCCACGTTGAGAGACATGGGTGTTGATGAACGTAGGCTTAAGAGGTATATGAAGAACAACCCCAAGGCTGTTAGCTACCTAGCAGGTATTGTTGCCCAGAACCCTGGTAAGCTTGACGGTGCAGATCTAAACACTTTCTTTAAGATCAACGAAGAGAACCCTGACATTACTGATTCAATAGAGGACTTGGTAGATCAAGCCTTTGTCCAGTACAGTGATGTTGAATTACCAAAGTCTCCTCAAGAAAAAGAAAAGACTTTCTTACAACGCCTGTTCTCTGGTGTAGATACTGACGAGATCAACAGAAATGTTGCAATGGCAGAGATCTTACCGGGTGTAACTGGTGGTGAGGTCATTGCAGGTATGGATAGGTTTGGTCAGCTACGGTCAGGCAGTGGTGTAACTAGACCTGATTACTCTGTCCTTGGTGAAGAGAAGTATGATAACAGAATGCTTCTTACTCAAAGAACAGACATGATTGAAGAGTACAACGACTATCTTGAAACACAGCTTAACTCACTTCAAGGTGATACTGCAAACTCAAAAACATACAGTAAGCTATTAGAGATTAAAAAGCTAGGAACAACTAACAGACTTAATGCTCTTATTAAGCTGAACCCTTCTATTGCTCAAAGGTATTTTAATGAGCCATATGGTTCTGAGTTATTTGACCCTGAACGTGGTATCTTTAGTTCTACTACCTCTGCTCTACTATCCCCAAGAGAAGAGGGAGAATCTGTTGGTGTTCCTCCAATAGGTACTGGTGCAGGTACTGGTACAGGTACTGGTACAGGTACTGGTGATACAACACTTAAAGCTGCACCCGGAGTTAGTATACCTAAATCTCTAGAGACTGAGATTACCCTTAACAACGATGGTGTGCCTGTCTTTGACAGTATGGAAGAAGCTCAGGCAGCTAATGAAAAAGGTCTACTTGGCCCTGCATTTATTAAAGGAGAGGGTACAGCAAATCTAACTGCTGATATCACAGACACTTCTTCTCTTGCAGGAATCTCTGCTGCATCAGGTGGATTCAGTACTGACCCTACTCTTTCTGTAGAGGATCGTATTCAAGCTAAACGTGAAGCAACATCGAATGTTGTTGAAGGGGTAAGCTCTACGATAGCAGGAATAGATAATGCTCTAGATACAATAGCAGGGAACACTGTTCTTGAGATCAGAGAAAAAGCTAACACGGCTCTTGGAGCCATTGCCCAAGTTACAGGTAACGACAGACTAGCTGATCATTTCTATCGTGTTTCTATTGAAGCAGAAGATGGTACGAGAAAAGGTGTGCAGTTTGATAAAGGGCTAGTTGACGGAATTAATAAAATACTAGATGACATGGGTGTAGCCGACTACTCTAAAGTAAGAGACGAACCTGATGCTGTGAACCAGTACGTAGACGATCCTAACACAGAGGGTCGGAATCTGGATGCTGACTTAGGTGTAGGGTTTGAACCTGCTACTACCAGACTGTTCTCAACTATGGACCGTTTGAAAAAACTTAGATTGGCAGTTAATGAAGATCCTGAGAATGTAACTCCAGAGGCAGTAGCAGAAGCTGTTCTGGAACCTTCCTCAGGAACACAAGAGTATGATGCAGCTTTACAAAGAGCACCAGAGCACATTGAGAAGCTAGGATCTCAAGCTATGTCTGCTTGGAGAAAGCTAACAGCTAAAGTAAAAGAGTATCAGGGTGTAGCTCAAGATGCTCGTGGCACTGTTGGTGCTTCACCTGTGGCAGAATCTTACACACAGGAAGAGATCCTTGCTTGGTATGAGAACCACAAGAAGACTAAAGAGAATGCTGAAATGGAAGAACGTATTCGTGATGATGCACGTCAGTTCTTACAGGACAGAAGAAGCTTCCCTCAACCCCTTCCTACTATCGTAATTGATAGACTAGCCGATGACGTAGTAGAGGAAGCTAAGGTTGATAAAGAAGTAACAAGAGTTGTACAACAACTAAATCAAAAAGGTGATGTACCTTCTCGTAAAGAAGTAGAAGCCCTTAAGAAAACACTGGAATTAAATCAAGAGATTGATACGTCAACACAAGAACTATATCGTGGGCCTATCTCTGGTAAGACCTTAGTGGAAAAACTAGACGATATTTATAACTTCTACACTCAGGAAGAATCTGAGTATGATCCTCGTACTATTGGGACAGTAGGTTTCCAAGACTTAGGTCTACGTAGTACTGCCGATGATGTAAGATATCCTCGTAGTGAATCCCCTGATGCACAGACTAGAACGAGAGCACCACTAGGTGACACTCGTACTGACCCTGACCCAACTCTACCTGCAAGTATGGTTGTAGAACAGACGACTACTCGTGGTAAGAAAGCTACCCCATCTGGATTAATGTCTCCACCAGACAGAGGTTCTGAACCAAAAGTTGGTGAGTCTGTACTACTAGGTACTATTAAAAGGCTACATGGATCTGGTTCCAAAGTATCCAAAGACTTTGCTAAGAAGGTATCCTCTGGTACAATTAAAGCTGCTGACGTAACTCGATTGATTAACAGCACCAAGAAGCTACCTAAGTCTGGATCAAGACAGACACTTCTTGAATCTCTGTATGAGCTACGTGACACACTTAATAAAAGATAGGTAATAACATGGCAGTAATTCTAAGAGGTCAAGAGCAACAGTCCTTAAGACCTAGTAGAGATGACGGTTCTCTTTCATCTCTTTTAGATGAAGAAAACTTTCGTGTCGTAGCTGACTACATGTCTGACCGTTTTGGTATGGAAGAAGACAAGTACGATAGGCAAGAGATCGTTGACTCCTACATCAACCAGATGAGGGGATTCAAAGTAGGCCAGTCTGTTATTGTTGGTCAGGAGCTTGCTCACCTATACGGTGGTGACACAGACGAAGAGAAAGCTGCAAGACGTACCAAAGCTACCAATGCTTACAAGCTTTTTGATTCTCTTGGTAATGCTTTTGGTTCAGACAGAACACTGGGTGAAAAAGCTGATGCAGTCTACGACTACGGTAGAGCTTTGATTGTTGATCCAGTAAACCTAGTTAGCCTTGGTGTCGGTAAGTTGTTTGCCAAGGGTGCATCAAAAGGTGCAATAGAACTACTAAAGTTCCAAGCCAAAGAGGCAGGGGAAGCTGCAGTAAAATCTTTGGGGAAAGGTGCCTCTGAGTCTGCTAAGTTAACTGCTCGTAAAGAAGCAGCTAGACGTGCATATGCTAGGGCAATGGAAGACCAAGCATTTAAGGACTCAGCTAAGGTTGCAACTAAGAGAGAGATCCTAGGTACAGCAGCAGCAGATAGTACAGCAGCAGGTCTTGTTGATAGAGTACAGCAGGAAGCAGAAGTTGTAGCTAACTACAGGGATGGTGTAAGTTATGCACAGCTAGGTCTTGCCTCGTTGTCTGGTGTTGTAGGTGGAGGCTTTGCCTACGGATTCTCTTTAGCTAAAGGGGCATCTAAACTACCAATGACTTCTCTTGAATTAGAAAGATCAATGGAAACATTGTCGGCTTCAAGAGAGCTATCAGCTAAGATGGCTAGGGAAACTGCACGTAAAGACTTTGACACTCAGGAGTTCCTGAAAGGTCTTGAACAAACTCGTGAACTTCTGAGAGGACAGAAGGAAGAGATGATCAAGGCAGGTTACTATGTAGGTAAGGTTGAAGGTATTGAAGCTAACATGTCTTTGGAAAGAGCATTCCTTGTAGGTGATGAGAATATCGGTGCACCTAGAGGTTTGATCCAGTTGCTTACTGACTCTGGTGTTCCTGTTGAAGCACTAGCTACAAGACCTAAAGATAAAACTTTCACAGAGAACCTAAACGACATCATTGAAACTGTAGACCCTACTATTAAGGATGAGATCAACGATGTCCTGCAAGAGATCATTGAAGGTACTCCAATGGAGGGTCTTAACCTTGATGACTACCTTGCATTCAGCCTAGCTCAGTACAACAGAGCAGGACAACAGAACCAGATTGCTTCACAGGCAAGTCGTCTTGTTAATAAGATGGCAAAGCAAGCAGGTATTGAACCCGGTCAGGTCAATGCAAGTTCAGCTATTGAAGCTGTCGTTGATCCTATCACTGACGAAGCTAAGAAGAACTTCCTAGCAGGGGGTGCAAAGACACTACAGGACAACTTGATCAGAGCTTTGGTTACCCACCCAGGTACGACAGCACTTAACCTTGTAGGTTGGAAACAGGCAAGCATGTCCCAATCTGCATCTGACATGGTACGTGCTTCATTGTACGGTGGTGCTGCCACGTTTAACATGTTGATCGGTAGATCCATGAATGCAAAGAAGTATGCTAACCTGTCACGTCAGATGGTATCTTTGCAGAAGCAGAAACTAACTAACCTGATTGATCCGTACACTACCTACGAAGCTGCAATGGATTACTTTACGTTCAGACCTGAGGCACAACGTGAGATGTTTAGATACATCACAGGTGGTGTTGAGGTAGACGATGTTCTAAAGGAACTAGATCTAGAACCTGGTCAGAAACTAAGTAGGACTGGGATGCAGAAAGTAATCAACTCGTTTGAGGTTGCTTACGGTGTTAAAGCACAGGACTTCTTTTCTAAGACCCAGGAGTTCATGTACTCAATTGATAAACAGATCCGTATCAAGTACGGCAAGAGCTATGCAGAGTTTATCCGTAGTGATGACTCAGCTACTTACTTGGCTGAGAAGGGTACGGACAGATACAAAGAGTTCATGGAGATTGAAACCTATGCCGTTCAGGATTCACTCCGTAACGTGTTTGCTAAGTCATATGGTGACACAAAGACTGTGATGGGTAGTGTAGCCAACATCATTGAACAGGCTCGTAACTATCCTGTCATTGGTGCTATGGTTCCCTTCGGTCAGTTCTTTAACAACACTGTAGCATTTATGTTTGACCACTCAGGTGTAAGCCTGTTGCACAAAGCTGCACGTAAGACTGCAGGTAATCCAACAGATAGAAACACTATGGACTTGGTGACTAAAGCTGCTGTCGGTTGGAGTACACTAGGTATGGTTACTGCTCGTGAAGTTGATAACCTAGAAGAGGGACTGCCTTGGTATGCTGAGAGAGATGAGTATGGTGCTGTAGTAAACAGACAGTACGACTTCCCTTACAGCTTGTACAAACTAGCAGGACGGATGGGTGCTCACATTGCAAGAGATGAACAAGTACCACAAGAACTACTAGCAGAGTTTGGTAGAAACTTTGGTACTGAAGGTTTGACTAGACAACTTGGAGATGCAGGTACAACAGCAATGGAAGCTATGTACATGCTAACACAAGGTGAGTTTGGGGAAGCACAGGACCAAGCCGTAGATGCATTAAAAGCTTCTGCTTCTATGTACGTATCAGGATTCACACGTAGACTTGATCCAGTCAATCAGATTGCTGCAATGCAGAGAGGTGAGGACTACGTAGCTGTTGATCGTAAGCAAGGCTACCAGTACATTAACAACTCTGTCAGGTACGTAGATCAAATCTATAGCCTACTATCTGGTGAGGACATTGCACCAGAGAAAGAATCAGCAATAACAGACAGGAAACCTGTACAAGGTATTGGCAGGGTGTTTGGCTACAGAGAAGTTCTCCCTTCCTCTACAACACAGAAACTATTTGCTGATGTAGGTAGACCTGATTGGATGACAGAGATTAGATCCAAGTCACCAGAAGCTGCAAACATTTTCAATGAGCAGGTATACCCAACTCTAGAGTTTTACTCCTCTGTCCTTGTTGATAACGGTAAGTGGGATAAGATGTCTCTTAAACAAAAGACAGCAGCCCTAAAATCTATGTTAACCCTTGCAAAGCAAGACACAAAAGAAGCACTGCAGGAATCTTATTCAAGCAGAGATACAAAGGCAGGACTGGTCTTTGATATAGGTAACTCAGGTGCAAAGAAAGAAGATGTACGTAAAGTACTGAGGGCTTTTGAAGTACGAGAGAAAGACCTATGGGATCTGACTGTCCCTCAACTACAGTTAGCTTTAGCCATGATTAAAGATACAAAAGAATCGGGTAAGGATATGACTGAAAGACTAGGACTACAATAAAGAAAACCCCCAGAGATTAACTGGGGGTTTAGTTTAAGACGATTTATCTTTAGTCTTTTTATGGTCAAGCATGAGGCAAGAATAACAGTATGCTTGACTGACGATCTCGTCTGATCGCATGTACTTCCCAGAGGCAAGTAACCCTGACAAGGCTGCACCTGCGAAGTAATCCCTAGCTGGTATGTCTCCACTAGGAATGTCGGATTTAATAAACTCTTGGGCTTCTTGCTCAAGGGTTTTTTTCTTTTTAGAACTCGTACTTCTGGCCATATTCATTCTCTAAAATAAATAAAAGGTATTGTATCCCTTTCTTTATGTCTTCTGCACCATTCTTTTGTCGATGCCTACTAACATACTTGACTACATTACCATCAGCAAATGGCATGTCGTTAGCCATGATGTACTCAATAGGCTGAACCTTCTTACTTCTATAGTGGTCACCACCAATCTGGTGAATCATGGCTGAATTATCAAAGTTAGAACACTCACCACACTCACCCGAATCATCTAGGAAGTTCCCACATAACGAACAAGCTGTGATTGTCATAGGGTAACCAATTCTGCCTCTGTGTAAGGAACATGAAAGAATGTTTCACCCTTCCAAATATTCCTACCCTTGGCCTCTTTGATCCTGTCGTCTGTCATAAGAGTATCTTTGATTCTCCAAGCTTTGTTGAGATCCTTATCAAAGATATAAAAGTTTAGAACACCATTCTGTTCTTTGTACTTCTCTACGAGTCTACGTTTACGAGAAGGGATTCTAATATCTGACCAATGTGTAGGCCAGTCCCCATCCCATGCTACTTTAACTTCGGCTTCGTTGAAGTATGTATAGCCATTCTTCTGCGAAACAACATCAACGTTATAGTCTTCTTTAGTTGAGACTATTGTGTGACCATTCTCTTCAAGATGTTTGACTAAAGCTTGTTTAGCTTTCTCGTCGTATACATCATACCATGATTTACTGAATGGTCTGTTTGTACGTTTCATTTGCCTTGACCCCTATATGGTTTTGTTGCCCTACGTTTATGCTTATTCATTGAACCTAGTTTCATAGAGGGTACTTTTTTAGACTGAGAAGTTTTCTTCTTCAAGGACTGTACTGTTCCAACAGAGGAACCGACTAGCTGTACCTTAGCCATTTAGTTGTCTCCACTTTAGTTCATAGACTAGCATGTTCTGCTCGTACTCAGACATTATCATCCAATCTCTTATTTCGTCAAGTGTTCTTTTACACCCCACACAAAGACCATCTTCAATACGACAGACCTTTATGCAGGGTGAAGGGACAGTGCCCAGTTTCTTTCTACGTTGTCTATTCACACTGACGTAGACCAGTTGCTGGATCAAAGTAGCAAGCACCACCTTCATCCACGTAGTCCTGTGTCTCTTCTACTTCTGACTCTTCGACTACATCCTCAGAGGTAGAAGCATTCAAGATACCATAACGTTTACCTGCTGCTCTGAATGTTGTGCAGCCAGAGGCACCACCGTCATAGGCATCCATGTACACCTGCTTGAACTCTTCCCAAGTTACTTCCTCACCTGTGTTACAGGTCTTAGAACAAGCTGAGTCAACAAAACGAGAGGCAACGTTCAATACTTTGACGTGATCAAACACTGAAAGTTCGTCTGCAGTCTTACCCTTCACACCAAAGACACGATAGCCATAGTCCTCTACTCGCTCAACCTTGGGTCCATCGAAGGTTTGGATAGTTCT
>Ga0098055_1001697_pt1 | contig 11732 bp, 3 predicted proteins | sample 17_taG_FD_75107 | JGI IMG/M metagenome (GOLD analysis project Ga0098055, IMG submission 75107) | Marine viral communities from the Subarctic Pacific Ocean - 17_ETSP_OMZ_AT15314 metaG | ecosystem: Environmental > Aquatic > Marine > Oceanic | place: Pacific Ocean | collected 2015-01-18 | reverse complement strand
TCAGCACCTTTTGTTAATATAAATCCTTTTTGTAATAAATATGATATAGCTGCTGACACTTTATCTGTTTTTCCAGCCACCGTATTAACTATCTCCTCGTAGTTAACATCCATACTTAAACCTCTCCTTCTCTGTTTTAGCATTGGTGAGTTCCATATCATAGAGAAATCTTTCCAAAATTGCTTTTGATTTAAGAATGCCTTACCAACAGCTACGGGATTATTATCTCTCCAGTTAACAAAGTTTAACATTGAAATTGTTTGTGTTAAAGCTGACCTTCTATTTAAGAACATAACTGTACCTGTGGCGTTTGCTATCCACTTATTAAACCAATTTTCAGAAGTGGATGTATCTTTTATTTTGTTAGTGCCGTGTTCCATCCTATATAACATGTCCTCCAATGCTTTTCTATAGGTGCTACCAAACGTAGCTTCTAGTTTATTTAAAGTGGCTTCATTAAATATTTCATTTTTATTGTTAATCCATTCAACAAAAAACTGTTTTCTACCCACGTTGTTTGAAACGTCTAATAAATCGTGTTGTATACTTTTTGTAAGCCAATTTTCCGTTGGTTTAATATACCCTTCTTTTAACTGCGTTACTTTACCAATCTCATTAGCATATAATTCTAATTCTGGTTTTGATTTAACAATTTTAACGAGTTCTTTTATATCTGTTTTACTTAATTCAGGTATTTTCATACCATTTTTATTCCATAGATAAACCCTCACTGCTGAGTCGTTTGTAAAATTATTATAACCCGAATCTTTGTTCATTATCTTTTTAACTTCCGGATGTCGTTTTTTAAGTGCTTCGTAATCATCATGTATTCTTTGTTTGGATTTATTTAGTTCATAAAAACCTCTAGCATATGGTCGACCTAAAACTTTATCAAACCATTTCATATGCTTATCACCAGTTTTTCCCTTACCAAACACGGGATACATAAGATCAAGAAATCCTTCGGCTGATGGTGGTAACCACCATTTCCATTTTCCTTTATCAGCGCCTCTAGTTTTAGCAGCTCCTGCGGAAAACTTCTTAAATATTTCCACACCTGTTGTTTCTTCTATTATTTTATTAAATTCTTTTCCTAAATTTAAAGAAGCATACTCCCTTACTTCTCTTGTTTTTCCATCAATACCAAGGGTTTTCAATACGTTTTTTACAGCCCTAACATTCTGTATAGCATCGTCTACAAAATATATGTCGTTATAATTCTCTGCTGCTTTCTTTATAATAAAGTTTGCTTTAGCTCCAGGTCTACCATCTTCTAAACCAATTATATTTTCTTTAGGAATCTTCACACCTAAACCTTCTAGAAATTTACTAATTGGACCTGCTGCTTCTTTAGGTCTAGCTGTTAAAATAAATGTATTTTCTGTACCATATTTCTCTTGTATCTTGACTAACTTTTCAAACAACGGTCCTGGTTTACCATCTTTAACTTTTGTGAAATCACTAAAATCAAATTTAGCACCATATTTTTCTAATTGCTCGGATTGTTTAGCAAATTGTTCTGGTGTTAATTTTCCTTTTGTTGGTATTGCTCCCCAACCAACTACAGCTGGATTAAATCTACCATCAGGAAGCCTTCTAGGTATTTTATATTTTATTGTACTTTTAGTTTTTCCCACTGTATCGTCAAAGTCTAATATACTAGCACCTTTTTTTGGAGCATTAATATCTCTTGTTTTAGCAATAGCTTCTGCTCTTTCGTTAATTAAATCAATTAACTCTTCTTTTGTAATATCTTTTGGCAAATGTAAACTTATTTTCTTAGCAAGTTGTTTATTTCCGTTAAACACCTGCAGAGAAGATCTTAAATTTGTTAACTTGTCTTTAAGGTCAAGCGACGACGTTGTTTTATCCATTGCTTCCACGATCTTTAATAACCGCTGATGTTGTGCTTTACCAATTTTATCAATTATATACTCATTTATAGTGGTTGGTTTTTCAGCGAGTAAGTATAGTTGATTATTTCCTTCACCTATTTTAGTTAAGTAAATTAAATGAGACCAACCAGCTAAATTTTTACTAAATACTTTACCCATACCCGTTTGTCCACCACTTGCGCCGCTATCATTACCAACTTGTTGCATTTTAGATATAACTGCTTGCTCTGCCATTTCAGATAAAGCACGCATTCTTACCTTAAACTGCGTGGCATTTGAACCTAATATTGTTCTAATTAAAAATTGATTATAATTCCTTAATTGTAAAGCGTGTTCATTGTGTACTCTTGTTATTTTCTCTGGAGTTATCTCGGCTTCATATGATAATGGAACGCTTGTTGTTGAGTATGCCCCTTTAAATATACCAGTTGCTAGGTTAGTTTGAATTAACATTAAGTTTATCATATCGGATACAGCTTGTGTCTTGTTTTTTCCTGCTTTACGCACAGAATTAAACATAAAATTACCTGCTATATCCAACATTGCCTTATTAGAAGCATGTGTTTTTTTGTAAGCTTCAAATGGGCTGAATTTTTCAAGCAACTTTGGATTTGCATATAACCTTTGGCTGTTCTCAAGAAGTTCTTGCTTAGTAATTATTCCTTGTTTAGATAATTTAGATAAATCAGCTATAATCTCTTTTTTATCAACTGACGATTTTTTTGTTAAACTAGGTAATTTACTTATTAAGCTCTCTGAAAACCCATGTTCTTTTAAATTTTTAGTATTTGTGTTTCTACTCCAAAAAGCATTTTGAATTTTTCTTGAATTTTTGCTACCTGTACCTACTAATGCATCTTCACCTAAATATTTTTCAATGGTTTTTATATTATCCTTTTCAACCTTAGCCCACTGTTCCCTATTCGTATCGCTTTTAGCGTCTGCTTTATTTTTATAAAATTTTGTAAACGTAATAACCGCTGTGTCTATTAAATATTGTTGTACGTTTTCAGGTAAGAGCTTAAAATCTGGGAAACTTTTTATAAATTTTTTGCTGAAATTTTTGAAATTTTGACGTGCGGTACTACCTATAACACTCGTGGTTGAGTTTAATTCTATATCATTTAATTTATATTCTGATTGAATTATTTTAGCAAATTTTCCCCAGGCTACATTTGCATCAAGATTAATAGATTCTAATATTTTCACGTCATACCCAAGTTTTTCAGCTGTTTGCTTTGCTAATATACCTTGTGTTTCTTTTGTTTCTATATATCTTTTATCCCATATTAAATCACTGATTAATAATTCTTTTAATTCTTTTGGCATGTCTTTATATTCATCAATAAATTCTACCATTCGTTGCTTTCTGTACAAGCCGAATACAGGTTTTAAATTATAAAAATCTTTAAAAAACTTATTTATGTTGAATGAAGCTAAACCTTCTGATTTACCTGATTCAATTTGTTTTATAAAATAATCAGCAGTTCTTAAACCAACACCAGCTTTGCCACTTTTAACATGATCTTTTATAGATTGTATAGTAAGTGCTTTACCTGTTTGATTTGCTATAGCTTTTATTTTAGCACTTAGATTTCTATCTTCTTTTAATGGCACAAATGAACCATCTTTTTTAATACCAAATACTTCTCTAAAACTATCTGGATTTATTTTTTCATTTTTTTCGTGTTTTTTATCTGATATTTTCTTGTATAAAGACTTTTCTTTAAGTAAAGAAGGTTCAACACCGGTTGATTTATCAAGTGTTGAAAGTAAACGCGCATCTTTTACACTCTCTATGTGACCCTTTGCTAACAAAGCAATCAATGATGATGTGTTATTTTGTATAAACTCTTGAGCATTTCGTACGCTACCAGCGTTTAAATCGCCTTTTCTAACTTCTCCTTTATTATTGTAATAATCAATACCAAATAATTCAGCTGTTCTTATAGGTGTTAGATCTCTGATATTCTTATAACTAAATACTTTTGTGTCAGAGAAATCTTTATAATTTTTATATAATCTATTCCATTCTTCTTTTATTTCAGTTACAACTTCTTCAGATTTTAACGGTGATTTTTCAAACAAAACATTTTTTAATATAACACTTTTTGAAGTTTCTACTCCCCCAGTTTTCCCCATTCCGATCATATCTGTCATATCACTCTTATCAACGATATCAAAATTAGTTTCCTCGATACTTTGTTTGAATGTACTACCCTCACCAACCCCTAAATATTTACCAGCAATATCTAGTTTCATTCTTTCTTTTAACAGTTGTATCACATAAGGTAGTAATGGTATCTGATCTCTACCTACAATTTTACCATATTTTTCTGTCAACCAATTTTTTACAAAATTCCTGTCTTTACCTTTTAACTCCTCAATGTTTTTCTCTTTACCAACTCTCACTTCACCTTTGTTATTATAAATAACTGGCACCACTATTTTTTTACCACCTTTTCTAAATGTATAATTAGCGCTTTCCTGGTTATATAATCGGATAAGACTTATCGCGCCTCTCGGACCATCAATTAGATCAGCTTCGATAAGATCTTTAAATGTTTCAAAGCCAGGTCTGAATTTATGTTTATCCATTACCATTACAGCTATAGGTCGCATAGACTCTCCCATATCCCATAATTTAATAGCAGCGTCATTTACATTAGAATCTTTTAAATTAGCATATTCTGAGTAAGCTTTTTGAAGTTTTTTACCTAGTTTATTAAAATCAACAGAACCAAATTCCGTTGGAGCTTCTGTTTCTTTGTTATATTCACCAACTACTTTTTTACTAGACATATCAAGTAGTTTTTTACCGTATAAACGTAGATTAGCAAGTTTATTAAGCTGTGGCGCATTTATATTACCATCTTTTAATTCATGTGCTAGTCTATATAGTAAGTCTACTATTTTTTGTGGTGCATGTTGACCATCTATGTCTGGTTTAAAATCATATTTAGATTTCCACAAATTTGTTTTACCAAGCCAAGCTAAATTTCCTTTTTCAAACTCACGTATTATTTTTTGTTTTATAGGATAAAATATATTAGTACCCATTTGTAACTTAAAATCTTTTCCATTAAAAAATTCTATTAAGTTTGTTATTCGTTCTACTGGTGTTGTATCCTTAGCTTGTTTACCCTCATATAAGTTGTTGAGAAATTCTCTATACGTAAAACCAGGGATATAACGACCCATTTTATTATTTATAATTCCCTCAATAGCATCGAATATCTTTCCAAATGCCCCAGGATTATGACCTAAAATTTCTTCAAATCTTGTGTGTGATATTTCATGTGGGATAATGCCAGGGTTCCATTTCTTTAAGTTAACATGTACATGTATTTTACCATCTTCCTTATTTACACCTTTATTTACTGCAGCTCTTCCGTTTAAAACAGTATTATCTTTCTGGTGATAAATATATTTAATTTCTGGTTTACCATCTGCTTTTCTTTGTTTGTTGGTTGTTTTGTTCTGTTTTTCCATCTCCTCTATTTTCAAATTGTTGTCCATGTGAAAAGCAACACCAGTAAGTTTATCTCTATACGCCCCAAGCTCAGTAATTAATTCTTGATTTTTACTGAATTCCAATTTTTTTGATTTAGATAAATTTTTTATTTGATTTTCTATATTAACCTTTTTACTATCTGGATATTTAGGGTGGATCCACTTCCCAGATGTTGTACCGTTCTTATGTTTAACAGCGTCTTTTTCCCATTTAAAACCAAGTAGTTCGTATTGCTTGCTGGTTAATTTTCCTATAACATGATCTTGTCTACCCATAGTTTTAATCCAATCACGTTTACTGAAGTACCCAGGAAAACCAAGTGCGAAACCTGTGAAAGCATGTTTCATATATCTTTTACCAATAGAGTGTTCACCTGTAGCTAAATAACCATAATTTTCATCCCACCAATGACCAAAAGCTCTATTGTTCATAACGTGGTTAACAGCGGCTTCTGCTGCACCACCTAACTCAGCACCACCTATCATAGACGCAGCACCATGCCCTGCTTTCCCTACCACACCCGACGATCCCCATGTTGTTATTTTGTTTAACCCTGATAGTGCACCTGAAAATCTTACACCTGGTATCATACCTAAACCTTTACCCACTACAGCAAAACCAGCTCCGTGTTCACCTGGTAAATTTAATGCTTCAAAATGAGCAACGCCAAATAAAGCATCTATAGCTATATCAGCACCTTTGTGTAATGTGGTACCTCCTTGAACTTTAATAGCATTTTGATATCTTTGTTTCCATTTACGAAAAGCAACACCCTCTGTTGTTAAAGGATTTAGCGCATTAGCTTTTGGTGTTCCATTTGTAATATATCTATTATTAATAACCTTACCACCTCTTGTCCATTTACCAACTTGTAACCCTCTTTGGAATTTAGCTAATCCTGTTAAGGTTTTTACACCTTGAATTGCTTTTGTTCCAGGTAAAAATGATATTATTAATTCAGGTAATCCACCTATCGTTTCACCGGTCCATTCTTCATCAGACATATCACTGTGTAATTTATTATACTCGTCAGCGGTAAGTTCATATCCAAGGTGGTGGGTTAATTCTTGTAGATTTTCTATTTGATCTCTAGCATTATCGTTAAAGTTCATTTTTCTATGCTCTTCACCAAACATACTCTCTATAAATCTTTCTTTTGTTGCTTCAGAAAACGAAGGATCATCAAAACCTTCAATAGACCTATTTAGTAAAAACCATTCTTTGTAAGCTTCGGTGTGTGTTACAATATCTTGATAATCATTGTGTGTATCCCATAAACCTTCATGAAATGCTGTTAGTTTGTCTGATAATATTAATTTACCATCTTGTATATCAAAAAATACATCATCAACTTTTGATTTACTTAATTTGTTAGCTAGACCTACCAGTGTTCTAGCATTAAGTTTACCATTTTCCTTTATGTTATATGCAATAGATGACGCCGCTACGGGGTCAAGATTTCCTATAAGTTTAGCGTATAACTGCTTGTCCAGGTTAGTTGTATATTCAGCGTCCAAATCACTTTCTATACCCATTCTAATCACAGAATGCACCCCAAATTCAGTGTGTAGTTTTGAAAGATCAGTGTTGCCTGAGTATGCTTTTATTTTTGATAACACAGTAGCGTAGTTATCAGAAATATCTACAACTTCTGACAATGGACGAGATGTATCAAATTTTATTTTTCCACCAGCACCTTCTTTGGTTGGTAACTGATTAACACGTGTACCAGTAGCCATATTTATAAAAACACCATGGCCAGGATATTTTTCATCATATATTTCTTTTGCGTCGTTGTAAGCTTGTAAATACTGATCTCTCGTGTCCTGCAGTTTTTTTAATTCTTTTGCATTTACTATAGTTAACTCATTATCCTGCTGAAACCTGTAGATTTTCTCGTCAATACTAGCAATATCCTGTTTAGCCTTTGCTACATTATATTTTATTGGATCTGACCTGAATTCCTCTACAAAACTTTCCCTTGCAACGTTTGCGACATCAAGAATCTTGTCGTTTTTTACATGCTCATCACCATACATCTTCCAGTGTAAATTTTGCTCTTGTTGGTTTTGTTCTAATGTAACTTCTTGCTGCGCATTTTCCCATATTTTTTCAAGACCATATAAATCTACACCTGGATACTTTTCCAGTATTATGTTATTCATTTTTTCTTTTAAGTCATCTTGATCATCAATGCTATAACCTTCTTCTTCTGTGGTTCCACTACCAAACATTCGCCCCCATATACCAAGTGGTTCATGACCCGCTGCAATCATATCCTGTAATTCTCTAGGATCACCACCAACTTTAGATTTTAAAAATAAATGTAATGCTTTTTTATAATCCTCTAAAATATCATCTTCGTTATTTTTTAATATACCTATAGATATTAGTGATTGTGGAGAAGAAGCTGAGGGTTGTGCTCCTGGAGAAACTCCTGAGCCTGAGTAAATTTGATCTGCTTGTGGAAAAAGTGATGTAGTTGTGATTGGAGATGTACTTGTAGGAGGTGGATACTGTGAAAATATTGATTCGCTTTGGTTAACGTTTTCTGTAATAAGATCATTTTCTCCTGGTGTTATAATGTCACCACCAGCTGGCGCCATTATACTTCCGCCTGAGGTTTCATTTGTCTTATCCCACTGTTCAATTTTATTCAAAAGTTCTAAACCAGAATATCCTTGAGAACGAAAATACTGTATAGCTTTTTCTCTTTCTGACATAATGTTTATTTATTTTTTTAGTTTTTTCTTCCATTCCTCAATCATTTTCTTTGCATTTTTAGCTGCATCACCGGTCATTTTAGTGTAAATATCTACAAGCGTATTTTCAATGCTTTTAGGTGTAAGTTCACTTAATGTGTACCTCTCAAATATCTTATTAAATTCAAACGCTTGATCACCTTGGGATAATTTTTTAATAAAATCCGTTTTAGTCATTATGTGCATTCTACGCTTATCAAGTTGTTCTACTTTACTAGCTAACTCATCTGTGTTTTTCAATGAACTTTCAAGTTCAGCAATGATTGAATTTACCTGCAATTCATTAAACGGTATGTCTACTGATGATAACGTTGGATTAGTAGCAGTACCTGTTTTAACATCAAATCGTAATACAAACTCAGCATTTTCACCCTCACCAATCCTGATAGGTCGTACATCACTAACTTTTACTCGTTCGCCTGCTGTTCCAGTTGTGTGCTCAACACCCATACGTGTTAAAAATCCTATATAATTATATTTTTTTAGCATATCACCTGTGTACCTTGCTTCTCCTTCTTTTAATCCTTTGTATGTATCGCTAATCCACTTTCTAACATCAGCTTCGTCTCCTTTACCACCCTCACCATCGTAATCCTTTGTGATTTTTTTACCTTCGACCTGTTTATTGAATTCCTCTGTAAAAACATCAAGATTATAATCTTCGTATTCGGCGTTGGTAACAAGATTCCTAAACCAATTAAGCTCTTCGCTCATTGAAACTTTGAGATTTGATCTAAGGTTTGCTTCTGTTACTCTATCATTTAATTTTAACTGTTGGTCAAAAGTAAGTGGTTTTTTATAAGCATCAAGCACTCCATCATTATCAGTATCAACATTGTATTCATTTCCTGTTGCTTTTGCACGTTGAGTCCATTTTACTTTATATCCGATTATTTCTTGGGTGTTTCTATTCATCACCGGCTCAGTAATCCCATGGTATTCTATTCCAGGATTATTTTCTTCATTCGTTTTCTTTTGGTTTGCAATGAATGTTTGAGCGTCCTCTTCAGTATTATAAACTACTGGTCCAGTCTGTTCTGGTATACTTGCTTCATGTGTCTCAAAACCACTCCTAACTAAACCTGTGATATGATCTCTAATTTCTTTATCTTGATATTCATGGTATGCTTGTAATTCTTCATCATTAATTCCATCATCAACATTTATACCTGGAATTCCTTCTTTTTTAATTGCCTCAAGTTCTTTCTCCATCATTTCTTTAGATGGATGGTAGTCACCACCTTTGTTTACATATTGATTATAATAATTTACAGTACCAATATCATTTGCATCAAGATCAAGAATATTTTGTATTCCCCCTTCACTTAGCCACTGTTCCATTGCTTTCCCTGAGCTTATTTTACCACTAATGATAGCGTTTTTCCATGCTGGAGAATTCCATTCCGCTTCTATATTATCCCGTATATTGTTAACGTATTCTGTAGGATCTTGTACTAGTTGTCCCCATGTGCTCATGTCTGTTATAGGTATAGATTTTTCCTCTCTACCTTCTGTATAAAAAAATTCCACTCCATTATCGCCTAATCTTATATCATAGCCCCATTCTCCACTATCATCTTTTTTTGGATAAACGATTCTATCTAATAATCCCATTACTTTTGGATCAAGTGATGAACTGTGTTTACCAGACTGATATTTTAATATTGCTTCAGATAATCCTTTCATACCACCCTCCATATAGCCAATATCTGCTAAAATTTCTGCCTGTTCACGTTTACTCATTGAATCAAACCCATCAAAACCCCCTAGAGACTGTCTATAATAATCATTTATAACAGCGTGGTATTTTTTATCTAACCCGTAAACTTTAGGTAAGCTAGTTCCACTGTAAAAAGCTGCTTCCGCTTCATCTCTTTTTTTCTTTTGGGCTTCTTTTTTAGCCTTTCTCTGCTGCATAACTTGATACATGGTATTAAAACCTTGTTGAAAATTTTGTCCTATCACATTGTAATCAGGTGCAAACACCTGAGGATTTTCATACGCTCCCATATTATTTATTTATTTATTTTAAAATTTCTATTTATTATTACCCCATACCTATTAATGCCCCAGACACAGAGCCTCCAAATGAAGATATAGCACCTATTTGTGCTTGTTGTGCACTTGCTGCAATTTGTTGATTTTGTTGCATTAGAGATTGTTGTCTATTAAGGTCCATTATATCACGTTGTTCATGTGCACCAAAAACAAACTGTTTTCCTTGCACTCTAGCCTGTTGTACTCTAGATGCTTCCGATAATAGCATCTGTTGCATTTGACCTTGTCCCTGAGCTCTAAGTCTAGAATTATCAGCTTCTTGTTGCTCTATATTAGCAGAAATACCTTGTTTACTCCTTAAAGCAGCCATTGCTAATGCTGTAGCTCCACCTGCTCCAGCGCCAGTCTGCGTTAGCGTATTTAAACTAGTAGCTAAAGCCATATCAGCTTCCTCAGCTTGGATTGCTGCGGATTTTGTGGCTACTTGAAGATTAGCATATGGATTTTGAATCATACTTGATAAATTTTTTATATCAGCGTATGGATCTGTTATTTCTTGTCTGTTTTTTTCAATACTTGCTATTCTTCTACTAGCTTGGTTTTCTCTTCTTTGTGCTCGTTTTTTTTGTTTGTTTGCTTGAGAAGATGTAATAGCGGCTGTTATTCCACCTATTGCTAATCCTGCGACTATTGCGAATGACATAATTTTCTAATTTTTGTTAACATATTTTTTATATTCTTCATAACTTAATGCGGTTATATCTTTTTCTAATTGATCTAAATTTTCAATATTATTTGGGTTTTTGTGTACGTTTACAAACACACTGTCCTTATGTGCATATATCACGCGTTTAACACCAGACTTTGCGGCCATATAATATGGGGCAATATACTCTTCTGAGGTGTTTTCCGTTGCGACGGTTATATGTCCAGACATTAAAAACCAAGCATGCAAGTGTTTGTGTATAGCTCCTATAACAACGCTATCCTCTGGCATATTCATTTCTCTTATGTAAATACCATCGGCAAAAGTGTGTTTTAATGGAATTCTATTGCTTCTCACTACATTACCATTGTTACTTATAATGTTTTCATTATCTTGTTTTAATAGAAACTCTTGTAGTTCTATAATCTTATTTCTTTTGGATAACATAGTATTATCCTTTTTTATTACTTCGTTCATTTAGTTTAAATTATGACCTCTGAGCCTCAGTTGATATTGCAAACATTTCACCTTTTTCAGCACCTTGATCCGGAGTGTTGTCACCAGGTTTCCAATATTCAACAGTAACATCTAAGTAGTTACCCCTTAAACCAGTTGTAGCAAATTGCGCATTATCATTAAAAATATCATTGTTTTTATTTTTTATAAAATCAAAATACTTACCTTCTTTTCTTTTAAACCCAACATATTGAGGTGGGTTACTATTAGGTATAATCACACCTTCTTCGTGAATTTTATACCCCTCGTGTACAATTGATGAATACGATGTCGTTGAAGTTGTATTATTGTGTGATTCGGTGATAGGGGATGCTGTCCAACCAGTTGATCCCTCGTAATTT
>Ga0098055_1001696_pt1 | contig 11741 bp, 10 predicted proteins | sample 17_taG_FD_75107 | JGI IMG/M metagenome (GOLD analysis project Ga0098055, IMG submission 75107) | Marine viral communities from the Subarctic Pacific Ocean - 17_ETSP_OMZ_AT15314 metaG | ecosystem: Environmental > Aquatic > Marine > Oceanic | place: Pacific Ocean | collected 2015-01-18 | reverse complement strand
CAATAATGGCGGATCATGTAAGACAACAAATCCGCAACCAGGTAGTTACACAATTAACTGGTTTAACAACCACTGGATCTAATGTATTTGATTCCAGGGTTTACCCTTTAGAAGATGGCAACTTGCCAGCGATTTTGGTTTATACAAAATCCGAAGATAGCGAGCCAATAGAGATTGGCCCAAACAGAACAAGTGAAAGAATGTTAAGCCTGGTTGTCGAGGCCTATGTTAAGAGTACAACTAATTTTGAAGATACTCTGGACACTGTTTGCAAAGAAGTGGAACAAGCAATTGCAGCAGATCCCACATTATCTGGGAAGGCCAAAGATTGCTACATAGAATCTACTGAAATTGAATTTAATGCAGAGGGTGAGAAGCCGCTGGCTTTTGCTACTTTGACTTTTTTAACTAGCTACTATGTCCAGGAGCAAAATCCAGATGTGGCGGTTTAACCAGGAGTAAATTATGAAAATGATTTCACCAGATGGCAAAGATTTTATAGATGCACATCCTACAAGGGTTGAGTATCTTAAAAAAAAGGGTTGGAAGGAAGAAGCAGCCCAGGAAATTAAATCTTCTTCTAAAAAACAGGCGAAAGCCGAGGTAAACGAAAATGGCGATACATAAAGGCTCGGAAGGGCTTGTTAAGGTTGGTGCTAATACTGTTGCTGAAGTTAGATCTTATTCAATTGATGAGACTGCGGACACAATAGAATCTACATCAATGGGCGATGCTGCCAAAACATTTGAATCTTCACTTACATCCTTTTCTGGATCTGTTGAGTGTTTTTGGGATGAGACAGATACAACTGGCCAGGTGGCCATGAGTATTGGTTCAACCATAACTCTTAACCTATATCCTGAAGGTGCTGATAGTGGCGATACTTACTACAGCGGATCTGCTGTGATTACTGGAAAGACTGTTTCTGGTGCACACGATGGATTGGTTGAGGCAAGCATTAGCTTCCAGGGTAGTGGTGCATTAACTATTACAACAGTATAAAAATGTCAGTAATAGATAACGCAGTTAAACATTTTGAAAATCAAGATGTGAGAGTAACGCAGGTTCCAGAATGGGGCCAGGATGATGAACCTTTAAAGATATACAGCAAGCCATTAACGCTTAGTGAAACTTCTAAACTCTACAAAATGAGCCAGGAAGATGATCTAACGATGATGGCTTATGTATTAATTTATAAGGCATTGGATAGCGAAGGGGAAAAGTTATTTGATATTGGCGATAAAAATAAACTTCTAAACAAAGTTGATCGTGAGGTGTTAGTTAGAGTGGCCCAGGAGATTATGGGGCAAGAGCCTATTGAGGATATAAAAAAGGACTAACAGAGGATGCTAATTTATTTCTGCAATACAGCCTTGCAGAAAGACTAGGAAAAACCCTAGAGGAATTACAACAAATTAGTGTCCAGGAATACCAGGGCTGGATTGCTTATTTAGAAATCTTGGAAGATAGAAGGAAGCATGGCAAATAAAAAAGTCAAAATTGAGTTAACAGCTGTTAATAAAACAAAGCGTGCATTTAGCAATGTTACTTCTGGTTTAAAAGGAGTAGGCGGTGCTGCAAAAACAGCAAGCAAAGCAGTTGCTGGCGTAGGCCTTGCAGCGGTTGGTGTTGTTGCTGCATTAACTGTATTAACAAAAAAATCTCTTGATTATGTAGATGCAATTGGTAAAACTGCAACCAGGACTGGTATTGCCACAGATTTTATCCAGGCATTTCAACAAGGAGCAATAGAAGCTGGATCATCAATAGAGCAAGCACAAAAAGGCCTGGAAAAATTTTCTAGATCTGTTGGTGATGCTTCCAGAGGATTAAAAACCCAAGCGGATATATTTAGTGATCTAGGGGTTGAGATTAGAGATACCTCTGGAGCTGTTAGAGGTAATACTGAAATATTATTAGAGGTTGCTGATGGGATTGCAGCACTTGGATCAGCAGCAGAAAAATCAACTGCTTTAGCTAATTTATTTGGTAAATCTGGTATGCAGTTTGCTCAGATCTTTGAGGGTGGTGCAGAAGGCCTTAAAAACTTTGTTGAAGAATTTAGACAACTTGGATTTATTATTAGTGAATCTGGAATTAGAACAGCTGAAACATTTAATGATAGAGTTTCACAAATTAAAGCATCTATTTTTGGATTACAAAATCAAATTGTTGTTGGACTAGCTCCAGCATTTCTTAAATTAGCAGACGATCTAAAACAATTTATTATTGAACAAGCAGCAGCTTCTGGTGGTTTTGAACAGTTTGGAAAAGATATTGCTGTAAGTATTATTGGTATTGCTCAGGCAACAGCTTCAGCTTTTGCATCTGTAATTAATTTTATTAATGGACTTGCACAGGTAGATAAAACAGTTATTAATCTGGGTATAAGTTTGCTTAAACTTAGAGGATTTGATGATTTAGAGTTTGTTTCTAAAGATAACATTATTGATATAGATCAATTAAATTCAAAGTTTGAAGAACTGTTGTTAAAAGTAAATGAATCATCACCAGCTATCAAAAAATTTATGGAAGAATTTAGTGGTGGTTTAACAAATCTACAAGATCCATTAGCAGTTTTTGTTACTAATATTGAGAAAGTAAATACTAGCCTTCAAAATGTTGCTGTTCAATCTATGAAAAAATTAGAAGATAGTATTGTTGATGGCCTTAAAACAGGCAAATTGGCATTTGAAGATTTTGCAACTTTTGTGGTTGAGCAGCTTTTAAGAATTGCAATACAGCAAATGATTATTGCTCCTATGACCAGATCTTTTGGAAATTTATTAGGTGTAAAAATACCAAGTGGAGATGGCGGTGGATATACAGGCATGGGTTCCAGGAGTGGCGGAGTAGATGGTAAAGGTGGTTTCCCAGCAATACTACATCCAAATGAAACAGTTATAGATCATACAAAAGGCCAGGGCATTAGTTCTGGAGCAACAGTTAATTTTAATATCTCTACAGTAGATGCTGCTGGGTTCGATCAACTCCTGGCATCAAGAAAAGGTTTAATCACATCAATAATAAATAACGCCATGAACAATCAAGGCAAAATGGGGGTTGTATAAATGTCTGGACAATTTCCAACAAATCCAAATTTTAAAACAATAAATTTTAAAGGCGAAACACCAACGCTAGTAAATCAAACATTGTCTGGCCGCAAACAGGTTAGACAAATTGGAGCACAGTATTTTTCTTTCACAGTGCAAATGCCGCCTATGCAACAAGAAAAGGCCCAGGAAGTATTTGCATTTTTACAAAAACAAAAAGGTTCTTTTGAAGATTTTACGATTGTAGATCCAATAGACAATCTTGGGGCCAGCAAATCTGAAACAGATATTTTAGTTGTTGGTGCACATACAGCTGGAGATAGCACTATTGCCATGGATGGTTTTTCAACAACCACTGGTGCATTAAAGGCTGGCGATAAAATTAAATTTGCTAATCACACTAAGGTTTACATGGTAACAGACGATGCTAATGCTTCTGGTGGTGCTGCAACCATAAGCATATCGCCTAATTTAGTGGCCGCACTTGCAGACAATGAAGCCGTTACTGTTAACAAGCCTAGTTACACTGTTTATCTTGCCAGCAATGAAATTATGTATGTTACAGATGCCAGTGGCTTTTACAGTATTACATTTGATGTGCGAGAGGTCATTACCTAATGCCAAGAAGTTTATCCACAGCTTTACAAAACCAGGTATCAGCAACTGCAACCAAAACAGCTTTTCTAGTTGAGTTGAATTTATCTTCAACCATAAGACTGACTAATTGGTACACAAATGTTACTTATGATTCTAATGCCTATGAAGCTGGCGGATCTTTTCTTACAGTCGATTCAACAACTGAAACAGGCCAACTGCAAGTAAATGAAATTAACATTGGCTTTTCTAATATTACAGATCAAGTTAGATCCTTAGTGCAAAGCGGAGCATTTACAGATAAAACAGTTGAAGTTTATGTGGCTTACTTTGATTCCAATGAATCTATTGTTGGTGCAATTAATTTTTTTACAGGTCAAATTAGAAATGTATCAATACAAGAAGATATGGGTAACTCTATTTTAAATATGACAGTTGCATCACATTGGTCTAACTGGAATTTAACTAAAGGCAGGCATTACTCAGATGAATCTCAGCAATCTTTTAGTTCTGGTGATAGAGGCATGGAATTTGCAGGCCAGGTCAAAGAAGATGTTAGGTGGGGAATGTAATGGGTTTCTGGTCAGCAGTTGCAACATTTTTTACAAAAATTGGAGAAGCATGGGCTGCTGCTGATACATTACAAAAAATACAATATGTTTTAACAGCAGCAACTTTAGTTGTTGGTGTAAAAGGTTTTATGCAAGCCAGAAATATGCTTGCCAAAGGCCAGGACATACTTGCTAACAAAACTTCTATGGGCGGAAAAATACCAGTTATCTATGGAACAAGAAGGGTTGGTGCACAAATTATTTACATGGATGTGAATGCAAATGATTCCAGAGATATGTATGTTGTTTATGCCTTATCAGTTGGCGAGTGCGATGAAATTATAGGTAGAACTATCGAATTGGATGGCAACCCATTATCGGATGCTGCAAGATTTAGAAATGGTGGCTATATTGGCTCAGATAAAATATCTTCTGGTTCTGGATCGCTAAATACAGTTTCACAAAACGGAACAAATAGCCTAAATCTTACTGCTGGAACTTTTGGAACAGATCCAACAGCAAAATATAGATATGTTATGAATTTACATCATGGGGCTGCATCGCAAACAGCAGATCCTATGCTGGTTGCATCAATGTCTAACTGGACAACAGCACATAGGCTTGATGGTATCTGTTACATAGTAGCCCATTACGGCTATGACAAAGAGGGAATGTGGCGTGGAGTGCCACAGCTAACAGTGCAAGTTAGAGGTAAAAAAGTTTTTGATCCCAGGGATAACACTCAAACATTTGGCACTGTTTCTACTTACAAACATTCAGACAATCCAGCTTTATGTTTTCTTGATTACATTACAAACGATGACTATGGAAAGGGCCTAACAGCTAGCCAGATAAATATGTCAACTTTTACAGCAGCTGCAAATGTTTGTGATACGCAAGTAGATCAACCATATTTTAATGGATCACAAGTTGCCACTACCTTTACCGCATCTTCTGGCAATGATTTTCTTGCCATTGATGGTACTTTTGCTAACAGTAATTGGTTTCAAAACAAAATAGGCGAAGTTTTAAGCCTATATGATTCAGACGGAAATGGAATTATTACTGAAGCTGAAATTAAAGAAGTGCACAGAGATCAATTTTTTGGTAATAGTGCACAATATTTGGTTTATATAAATGATTTGTTTACTCAATCATATACAGCCGAAGAGGGTACATCTTTAGCAAAGGTTAAAAGATTTCATTGCAATGGTTATATAGATGCTAACAAAAATGTTATGGACAACGCCAAAGAACTCCTGGCAAATATGCGAGGCATATTCTTATACATAGATGGCAAATATGAATTATCTATAGAAGATACAGGCTCATCAACTTTTAGTATTACTGATAATCACATTATTGCTGAATCTGGTATATCTGTTGATTATGGCAATAAAGACAAAAAGGCCAACAAAGTTATAGTTGAATTTTTTAATGCTAATAAAAAATATGAATTAGACACAGCAACAGTTTTGCATGATGCTTCACCAAACTATACCTCAGATGATGGTGGAGAAGTCTTAGAGATTAAAGCAGAATTTCCTTTTGTTTCTGATCCATATATTGCCTATAACATGGCCAAGGCAATTTTAACTAGGAGCAGAAATCAAACAACAATACAGTTTCTGGGTACTCCAGAAATGTATAAATTAAATGTTGGAGACATCGTAAATCTAACTTACGCTGGCCTGGGTTTCAATGGTAAAGTTTGTAGGGTTGAGGCCTTAGAATTACAATCAAACGGATTAGTTGCTGTTAGCTTAATTGAGTACTTTGATGTTTATACCTGGGAAGTTCCGCCACAGGAAGCAGTAGAAGATCTTGCAAATTTACCCTCAGCGTTTGCTGTTAAGGCTCCTACTGGTTTAGCTTTTACAGACAGCGGATCTAGTTCAACCGCCAGGCCTTTTTTATCCTGGACAGAGCCAACAGATTTTCCAGATCATACTTTTAGGGTAAATATTGTTGATAGTTCTGGAAATCAACTAACCAATAAAATAGTAGATGTTAATAATGCAGATCTTAATTATTTACCTAAAGGCAATAACTATGTTGCTAGTGTAAGTTCAATAAATACTTTGGGCGTTGAATCTGATGCGGCAACCCTTACATTCAGCATAACCACAGAGCCAGTTAATACAGCTGACATAAAAGATGATGCGGTTACCTTGTCAAAGGCTGGCTCAGATCTAGTTGCTGCAATTAATGCTGGTGGGGCAAGTTCAACAGAATTAATTAAAGCAACCTCAGCACCAAGCACCAGGGTAAATGGCGATGCGTTACAGGCCCAGGATTTATGGGCAGATACAGACGATAACAACCAGATCTATGTAAGAAATGCAGCAAACAATGACTGGGAAAAGGCCAGAGATTCTTCTTTAGTTACATTATATAATTCACTCAGTTCAACTGTTACAACGCAAGGAACAAATTTAGCGGCAGCACAAAGCAACATAGTTACCTTAACAACAGATACTACGGCCAATGCAACTGCCATCACAACCTTAAATGCTACAACTGGAACAAACGCAGCAGCAATAACTACTGAGCAAACAACAAGATCCAATGCAGATACGGCTTTGGCAGCTGATATAACCTCATTAACATCTACAGTTAATGGTGTTTCTTCCTCGGTAACCACAAACGCTACGGCCATAACAGATATAAACGGCAATGCCTCTGCTGGTTTTGTGCTAAAAACTAACGCAGCTGGTAAGGTTGCACAAATGGTCTTAGGATCTAACGCATCTTCTGGCTCTGGGGCAACAAGCATTGTTTCTTTTCTTGCTGATACTTTTCAAATTGATAATGGTTCTGGATCTAGCGTAAGCCCATTTTTAGTTAGTGGCGGATCTGTGTTTATAGACAACGCCAGGATTAATAATCTATCTGGAACTAAGATTGATGTTGATACTTTGGCTGTTAAATATTTTGCCAATGTAACAAGTAAAATTTATAACCATGACAATACAGCGGTTCCTTTAACCAGATTTGGCAACACTTATACTACAACCGCTAATAGTGGGGGATCTGGCGTATCAACCCATGTTCCTACAACAGTAACAAATTGCAGATCTGGCGGATCTTTTGTTGCTTTTTTAACTGGCATTTTAGGCGATGTGCAAAATGCTGAAGTTGAATTTTCAGTAAACGGCGGTAGCAGCTATTCTACTTGTGCTAATGGCGTTCAGTTTACTATTAATGCAGGAACTTTTAGGCCTTATACATTGATTTATAGTGATACGCTTTCATTTTCAAGTGGCAATCAAACAGCAATATTTAGAGTTAGATTTAATGGCAAGGCTAACTACACACAATTAGGGCTAACAGTCTTAGTAGACAACACAAACTAAAAATATATATGCGTAAACCAATTAATAAAAGTAAAATTTATAAACAACAAAAGGGTGGCTAATGGCTCAACATGATTACGACTTAATAAATCAATCTGGTGCAAATTTCAGAACTGATTTAAACAATGCACTTGATGCAATTGTGTCTAATAACTCTGGAGCCGCAGAGCCAGCAACTATGTTTGCTTATGAATTGTGGGTAGATACTAGCAACTCAGTTATGAAGATCCGCAACAGCGGAAACGATGCCTGGATAACTTTGCCCTGGAGTATTACAGCTGATAACACAGTTGATATAAATGGCGGAACAATTAATGGCATAAGCAGTTTATCTTTTAGCAGTGGATCCACAGTTGCATCTATTTTAGATGAGGATAATTTAAGTTCAGATAGTGCAACAGCTTTAGCAACTCAACAATCAATCAAGGCTTATGTTGATAGCCAGGTTACGGCCCAGGATTTAGATTTCCAGGCCGATAGTGGTGGGGTGCTTTCAATTGATTTAGATAGTGAAACCTTTACCTTAAATGGTGGCACTGGCATAACCACAGTTGGAGCAGAAAACACTGTTAGTTTTTCTATTGATTCTACAGTTGCAACATTAACTGGATCTCAGACACTTACAAACAAAACCATAGATTTAGATAACAATACTTTATCTAACATTGAAACTGACAATTTAAAATCTGGTGTCCTGGACACAGATTTAACTTCAGTCTCTACATCCGATGATACTCTGGCCTCAGCAAAAGCAATTAAGACCTATGTTGATGCGGCCATAACAGCTGAAGATCTTGATATAAGTGATGGATCTAATTCTGGATCTATAGATCTTGATTCAGAAACTTTAGGCTTACTCGGTGGCACTGGTGTTACCTCTGCTTTATCTGGTAACAATATTACATTTTCTATTGGCCAATCAGTTGGCACTTCAGACAATGTGCAATTTGGAACAGTAACAGCTAACTTAACTGGCCAGGCAAGTGATATATCTAATCACTCAACAACAGATTTAAGCGAAGGATCTAATTTATATTTTACTAACGAAAGAACAGACGATAGAGTTTCTGCATTAATACAAAATGGAACAGGTATAACTTGGACTTATGATGATGCCTCTGGAACATTAACTGGCGTTGTATCTTTATCGCCGTTTAACACATCGCAGCTTACAGAATCTGGCAATTTATATTACACAAATGCCAGAGCAAGGGCCGCAATATCAGAAAATTCTGCTCAACTTTCTTATAATTCTTCTACTGGTGTTTTAACTTATACGCAGGGAAATTCAGACACAGTAGCAGAAGGCTCTACTAATTTATTTTATACAGATGCCAGAGTAGCAACTAAGATTGATTCTTATGTTGATAAATCATTTGTAGATGCACTTAATGTTGTAGCCGCATCAACCACTGGTAATGCTGCTACGGCCACGGCCTTAGCAACAGCCAGGACATTTGAAATCACAGGTGATGCTACAGCTTCAGCACAAAACTTTGATGGATCTGGCAATGTAACTTTATCTTTAACTATTGATGATGATGCAGTTGCCCTAGGAACAAAAACTACAGGTAATTATGTTGCACAAATAATAGGAACCTCTAATCAAATTACTGTATCTGGATCTGGTTCAGAAACAGCAAGCGTTACTTTAAGTTTGCCAAATGATGTTTCTATAGCAAACGATTTGACAGTTGCTGGAGATCTTACAGTTAATGGAGATCTTACTTATTTAGATACAACTAATTTAAAAATTGAAGATAATTTATTTGAGTTAAATTCTAATCTTACTGGCACGCCAGTTAATGATTCTGGAATGTTAATCAATAGAGGATCTTCAGATAATGCTGTATTTATTTGGGATGAATCAGCAGATAAATTTACTCTAGGCCTAACAACAGCAGATGGATCTGCAACAGGCAATATAACTCTGGCCTCATTAGGAACTCTGGTTGCTAATGTAGAAGGTAATGTAACAGGAAATGTTACTGGCCAAATTTCTACTTTATCTAATCACGATACAGATAATTTAAGTGAAGGCTCATCAAACTTATATTTTACAAACGCCAGGGCAAGATCTGCAATTTCAGCAACAGGCGATATTTCTTATAACAGTTCAACTGGTGTTATATCTTTCACAGCTGCAGCTGTACCAGTAACATCTGTTAATTCAGAAACTGGAGCAGTAGTTTTAGATACTGGAGATATTGCTGAAAGCGGAAACCTTTATTACACAGATACCAGGGTTGCTACAAAAATTGATTCATATGTTGATAAGGCATTTATAGATAACTTATCAGTGGTGGCCGCAAGTGCCACAGGCAACGCTGGATCAGCCACGATATTACAAACATCCAGGACAATTGCAGGGGTATCTTTTGATGGATCTGCAAACATTTCTCTGAACACTTCTAATATTACTGAAGATAGCAGTTATTTATATTACACAGATGCTAGGGCAAACAGTGCAATTGATGCCAGAGTAACTAACACCTTTATTAATAATTTAAGCGGAGTTGTTGCTGATACATCGACAGCACTTGCAACAGCAAGAACAATTGGCATGAGTGGCGATGTTGTTTGGACTTCTGCAAGTTTTGATGGCTCTGGCAATGTAACAGGAACCGCAACCATACAAGCAGATGCAGTAGAGCAATCTATGATTGCAGATGATGCTGTGGGTGGAGATCAAATAGCTGCTAACGCAGTTGGTATAACAGAATTAAATGTTTCAGATGGCAGCAATGGCCAGGCTTTAACAACAGATGGAAGCGGAAATTTAGCTTTTTCTAATGTCTCCGTTTCTCAAACTTTAAATGTTGTTGGCAGAGCAGCCAGCATAGCAATAACAATAACCAGTGGAGTGTTGGCCGTAGTTGGCAGAAGTGGCACTATCAATGTAGGAGTATAGAATGAGTGATTTTTTTCCATTAATAGTTGATGCAAGCGGAACGCCTGCTATCAAAGAAATACCAAGCGGTGATGTCTTAGATCTAACAGGCGTTACTGTTAAGGCCTTGGCTGTAGATGGTAATACAACATTAGGCGGCACGCTTGGAATTGGCGGAGTAACAATTACTTCTACACCAGCAGAACTTAATATTTTAGATGGAGTAACTTCCTCAACAGCAGAACTTAATATTTTAGATGGAGTAACTTCCTCAACAGCAGAACTTAATATTTTAGATGGAGTAACTTCCTCAACAGCAGAACTTAATATTCTTGATGGAGTAACCGCAACAGCAGCAGAACTTAATTATACTGATGGAGTAACTTCCAACATACAAACACAGCTTGATACAAAAGCTACAACAGGGAAAGCTATAGCAATGGCTTTGGTTTTCGGTTAAAATTTATAAACAACAAAAGGGTATATTATGGCAAATCCAAATCTAGTAGCAGTAACTTCCATATATGGTAATAGTATCAATGGAGCCTTAACAACTACTACTACAACTGATTTATTAACTTGTGCAAGTGATAAGTTATTAAAAGTAAACAGCATTATTGTTGCTAACATTGACGGAACTAACGCAGCTACAGTAACAATGGGAATCATTAAAAGTGGTGGATCTGTTGTTCATTTTGCTTCTACTATCTCTGTGCCAGCTGATGCTACTTTGGTTCTTATTGATAAAAATTCAAGTATTTATCTTGAAGAAGGAGACATATTAGAAGGTGGTGCAAGTGCTAACTCAGATTTAACTTACACCATTAGTTACGAAGAACTAGATGACGCTTAAGGAGGTATTTAATTATGGCTCACTTTGCAGAACTTAATTCAAGCAACGAAGTATTACGAGTAATAGTAATATCCAATGATGATGTAGACTCTCACGGAGGAGAATTATCTTCTGAAGCAGAAACATTTGTAGCATCTATTGTTCCACACTCAGAAGATGGAACTGCCTGGAAACAAACCTCATACAACAATAAATTTAGAAAACAATATGCAGGTAAGGGTGTTATTTATGATGCAAGTAAAGATAAATTTATATTGCCACAACCTTTTCCCTCTTGGTCATTAGATTCTAATGATGATTGGCAATCACCTGTTACTTTTCCTACTGTTGCAGAAATAGATTCAGAAACACTTTTTATCAATTGGGATGAAGATAATCAAAAATGGCTAGGAGAAACCTATACTGGCGATCCAATAGTTACAACCAATTACAAATGGGATGCT
>Ga0098055_1001693_pt1 | contig 11763 bp, 22 predicted proteins | sample 17_taG_FD_75107 | JGI IMG/M metagenome (GOLD analysis project Ga0098055, IMG submission 75107) | Marine viral communities from the Subarctic Pacific Ocean - 17_ETSP_OMZ_AT15314 metaG | ecosystem: Environmental > Aquatic > Marine > Oceanic | place: Pacific Ocean | collected 2015-01-18 | reverse complement strand
TCTCATTCTTATCAAACCATTTAGAAAACCTTTTAAACTCTACGTTATTTGCATCCATGGCAAGTCTCCCTGATTAATCTAACTCCATCAAATACTTCCCTATTTAAATAAGTAACTTTAGGATGAAATTTATCAATTCTAACTGATTTTTGATATACTTTACTGCATTTATTACATCTCTTAGGTTGTAAGGATTTAGATTCTGTTCCAAGTTCTATATGTTTTTTCTTACGCCTATCTTCAAAGTAATTCGTATTATCAAACCAATCAGGACTTGTAAAGTAATGCTCTAAAGTCAATCTTGATGCTTTATCTGCTCTTTCATATGATAATGTACTACCTTCTATAGCCATTTGTTTTTCTCCTTTATTGCCCAATTCTCTGCTTTAATCTCCCACTTGTTATGGTCATGGGCATTTAAACCATAATGTGTGGCTACTTCTGATGCTTGATTATACTTCTTTAGATACTTTTTTCCTAATCTTTTATTATCTAAAGCATGGCATATTTCATGCAACAATGTTAATAAAAATTCATCATAGGAATTATAATGTTCATTAAGAAATATACAATCCCTAATGACATTATAACTCCCATATTCCAAACCCTGTACAATATAAACCTTTGTATCAAGATTGTATTGGTCAACTAATTGCATAGCAGTTTTAAGATTTGTTCTCATTTTGCTCAAATGCATCTAGTTTTATAATCATATCATTGACCTTATTAGATAATAAGTCAACTTCTTTCCTGAGTATATCATAGCTTCCCATATCTTCGCCTTCAGTATGTACCCAAATTGACCTAATAAACTCGCTACATTCGTGTAGCATTCTATTTAGTTCAACAAAATTAGTCTTAATCATTATAACTCCCTATTATTAATTTACTTACTTTCATTTTAGTTGCCCTCCTTATCTTCTAATTCAGCACATTTATCATTGTAAACTTCTTGCATTGAATCCCAATCATACACTCTAGTTCCATCTTCTTCTACATGGTAATACAATGGTATTTTTATTGTTTCTTTTATCATTTTATAACTCCTTTATTGCTGGTTTAACTATGTAATCAAAATAATCACATTCTTTATTATCTGATATTAAACACTTTTTTCCACAAAGTCCAGCATCAATTCGCTGGTTCAATTGCCTATCAATCATTATGCCTGAACAAGTATAGCCTGTATTATAATTGGCACAATGATTTTTTACCATAATATTCGGATTATTAGGATTTTCTCGATTCATTCTCATTTATACACCTTTATTAAAAAACTCTTCTAATTTATCATAATTCTTTATGATTTTAAAATAAGTTTCTTTTTCTAAGCCTGTTTCCATTCTTGCCTGAGGACTTAGCATATTATACTCGCCCTCTTCCTGAACTTCGCAATAATCCATCCATTCATAACCAGCAATTGAAAACTCATCATTATACATATCTACTTTTTCCATTTTATAACTCCTTTTGTTGCCTAATATTATAAACCATTTATAATACAAGTCAAGTACTTTTTTAAATTATTTTTATAAACTTAGTAATAATAGTATTTATCAGGCACATTTTATAGAGAATCTTGCTCCAAAATTGCACCTTAGAAGCTAAATTATAAGTTTTTAATATAAAGTATCGAATAATTAAAAAACATCCATTAAGATATAAAATATAAAGCGTATCGATTTTTTGACAAAGTCAAGTAAAATATAAATATAAATTATAAATATAAATTATAACTTGACATTATAAAAAATTATATGTAAATTTATAAGAATTTGCTATTGAGACTCATTCGCAATAGCTTATTGAGATTCAATCTCATTAGCTTATTGAGACTCGTTCTCATTAAGTAATTGATATTGAGAATCATTCTCATTAACGAATTTATTTTAAATTCAATATTCATTTTAATTTTTTTTAAGATTTATTTTAATTTTTTTCAAATCAATTTCAAAATTCATTTTTTTACTTTCAAATTTGCCTTTTAAAACTCGTTTTATTTGTTAGGCTTAGTTAGGTATGGCTCAATCAAAAAAACCTCGAATTTAAGCCATTTAAAGCGTGTTTTTTTACTAACTAGGTACAAAAAAAGCCCCTAATTAAAGGGGCTTCATTGACTAACAAACAAACAAACTAAACACTAACCACAAACGACCTATTTTTTTGTAATTCAATATCTATGTTTTTAAAACTCATTTTAGCCCTTAGCCCTACAATTACGTTTTTCCCGTCGTTTTTAGTGGTTCTTAAGTCGTTTTTGTCTCCATCAACAACCTTTTGACCATTGTATTTTTTAGGCAATTCTTGCCTTTTATCAAAAACCATAGCAACATTTAAGCCTTTTTTAATTTGGCTGTTTGTATGTTTCCAATTGCCCCAGTGAGAGTAGGTCAATTCGTAATTTTTAGGAACTAGCCTATTTAGGTTTTTTGTGTAGTCGTAAAAAATCACATTTGGAAATAGTTCAAAAATTGTAGCATTACCAAATGAACTAATCTTGATTTTCTCCCACTTAATATCTGAATAGGCATTCAATCTAAATGAAGGCTCAAAGCCTTCTTTTTTAGCTTGGTTTATTCCTTTGAAAATATCAAACACTAGTTTTTCCATGAACAAATCTTTATTTTCAAAAAACATTCTTGTTTTTCTGATTCTAGCATTTTTTACAACGTCAAATCTGCCATTGCCATTAAAAGCGACACAATTAGAAGAACAATTACTCTTATTTTTATTATTTTCTTTTTTTGTTACTTTATTTGCCATTGAACAAACATTATAACCGCTCAAATCCGAAGGCATCAAACTCAAAAAATAAGTTTTAACATTTAATTTAAGATTTTTACTTGCCTTAAAATTAATTTTAGGGTCACTAATTAGATTATACTTCATTTGTTTTTTCCTTTTGTTTTTTTGGTAGATAAATATTTAAATCTTTTATTTTATTCCAGTTGTAAAAATAACGTTTATTAATTACATCCCCTGTATTAATACCTTGTTTTGTTGTTGCTTTTATTGTTAAAGCCTTGGGATTTGGATTTAATCCATAAACTTCTATAACATAATGGTCACAAACTGGATTATTACTATATACTTTTTTCACTTCATTAATTGCTTTGTTTAAATCATTTGTTTTATAACCTGAAAAAGTAATAAACCCCCCTTGAAAATCATTAAATAATTTAAATTTAAATATATTTTCTTTATTTAGTTGATACTCTTCAAACTTAGGTACATTATTAAATTTAATTCTTAATTCATTGAAATCTAACATTTTAAGCCCCTTTTTTTATTTGATAATATATACAATAAATAAGACAAGTCCAAATTGAAAAACCCATTAATATATTTAATGCTTGATACATTAAGGCAATACCAAAAATTGAACCGCCTAAAATCAATCCAGTAATAATACCTAGTAATACACATAAATGATTCATTTTACTACCTCTTTAAATACATTATAATTATCTAATTTATTTAAATCTTTTATAACTGATTTAAAGGTTTCATCATTATTTAATGATTTATTTTTTTGTGCTAAATATTCTAATCTTTTAATATAGTATTTCAAATTAATTTTTTGTTTCATTTTATTTATTCCTTATTAAACCTTAAAAAATTTAATATCATTTAAAGGTTTGATTTCAAGTTGTAGCATTCCATCATCTCCAAAAATTAAAACCTCAATACCTTCTGTCGTATTATTACAACTTATTGAGCATTTATTCCATAAATCAATCTCAATAAATTTATCTTTTAAGCCTAAAAATTCAAAGTTATCAAACTTTAAAAAATCATCTGTTACACGCTCAAAAAATTGTTCTATTTCTTTCCTAAAAAACCAATTTACATTTTGTTGGTCTTTCCAATTATCAATTTTTAAACCGCCTATAGTTTCATTATTCCTAATTATTAAAAATTTCATTTTATTTACTCCCTTTTAAAATATTTTTAATAAATGCATAGGCTATAACTATTTCGGCTAAAACTATCCCAGCAGTTAAGGTTAAAAGTATTATTTCAATTGCATAATTATTTATTATTTGTATCATTTTTTTAATTCCTTTTATTTAGTTAGTTAATATTATGTACTATTTATTTAAGTATCAAATATTATTTTTCATCTAACATTAAAATATTAACGTCTTCAATTAACTCTTTTAACTCGTCTATTTTATTGTCAATTTGTCTTAACTCATCATATTTAGAGCTTTCATTCCAATACCAAGTTTGAGATTCTAAAACATTATGTAATTCTTTTAATTTAGTTATTTTATCCATTTTTTTAATTCCTTATTTATTTAGTTAATCAATATCTAATCTTACTGGTAATATTTTACAATTCCAAATGGTTTTTTAATTTATTTTAAATTATTTTTATCTAGTCTCAATAACAAATTAATTTTGTTATAGTTTCACGAAGGGAAACCGCCTGAATCCGTATATCTTAGTACTAGGCATAGATACATAACACTTAATACTAAACGTACTATATAGGCATACTTACAAGCCTTTAAAGAGTATAGCATTTGACAAGGTCACTTGTTGAGTCTTAATCTCATTAAGGTACTTTATTATTTAACAAAAAGACTTTGTTTTTATACGACCCCTCCCCATATAATGCAAGCATAAAAAGTATTTATTTTTTAATTACTTGCAAGTCTGGTATATTATGTTTAAGTTCCAGCAACCGAGCCTTATTGAGACTGAGTCTCATTAGCAACCCCCTAGGGCGTATGAGCGTTATGAGCGGTTTGTTATTCCTCCTGACTCATAAAATGGTCAAATGAATGTCCTAGAAAAAATTTGAAAAGAAAGTCTTTGATAGTCTCTATAAAGTGTGTAAAATTAACTAGAAAGTTTGGAGACGATATGAGTGTTAATCTGCCTACCCATTGGAAGCCATCTAAGGTTAGAGCTATAGAGTTATTGGTCAATCAGCCTACTGCACGCATTAAAGATGTTGCGGAGGAATCAGGTGTGTCTGCTGTAACAATCCACAAGTGGTTGAAAGACCCAGAGTTTGTTGAGGTGTTCTATCAGAAGTATATGATATCATTTGGGTCAAAATTGCCCTCTGTATTGAATAGTATGATACGAGAGGCGGAAGCTGGGAACGTACAAGCTGGGAGACTAGTATTGGAACACTCTGGAAAGCTAATTAAGCGTGTGGAAGTAGCTAATCACCAAAGCCCATTTGAAAAATTCCTTAATACTGAAGTCACTAGTGATGTTGAGATAGAGCCTGACGAGGCTGAATATGTGGATATTGAACCTCAGATAGAAGTTCTGCCACGCAAACCACAACAAGTTATAGATTCTATAAAAGTTCAACATCAATCAAAACAAGATAAAAGAAAGACTGCCAAAGAATGGAGAGAACGAGCCATGGCTGTAGGTATTCCTATTCTACCCAGAGGTCGAAAGACTCCATCTCAGAAAAAAGAATGGCAAAAGCTAGTAATTGCAAAAGAAAAAGAAGGGGGCATTTAGCCCCCAACTATTTACTTTATATCTACTTTTTGTTTCTTAGGAACAGTAGGTTCTTTCTTAGGTATCTCAATCCTTAAGACACCATCCTCAAAGTTTGCAGATATATTATCTGTATCCAATAAATCGCCAAGTTGAAACGACCTTCTAAACGATGAGTGCTTTAGTTCTTTACGTATGTATCGAACATTGTCATCATCTAGTTGGTGTTTATCTCCGCTAATACTTAAAATGCCATCTTCTATATCTATATTTAGTGCATCTTTATTTAAAGAGGGGATTTCTGCAATAATTACAATACTATCATCGTAATCTGCGACATCTACTTTGGGGAATGAACCTTTTTCAAACGATATCCCAAAATCTTTTTCAAATTCTGGGAATTGAGTACTAAGAAGGTTGTCAAACATTCTATCAAAGGGGGTTAAGAACTCATTTCGATTGAAATGAAGGGGTACTTTTGCTATTTTCATAATAACTCCTATATGCTAGTTAATTTAGTTGTCCTCACATTGAGCGACAACATACCTAAATTTACTAAAAATGAGAGTTTATGCCAAGTCTTTTCGTTTAACTACTCTTTGGGTTTGATGAGAATTGCATTCTGGGCATTGGTCTTCGTCTTCTAGGATAGAACTTAGTGTTTTCCATGACCAAGAGCATGATTTACAATACCACATTGCTATATTATACCCTCGCACTAGTTTTTCTCCCAGTTTTCTAGTTCCGCAGATGCTTTTACAAATTCTTCCATAATTTCATCGTTATTTGGCATCTTAAAGTCTTGTGCTTGTTCCATCATACTATTAGATGTTTGTACAAGTGATGCTAATAGTTGATTGTTTGCTAATTCTATCTCTGACAAATCTGTTACTCGTCTTTCTAAGTCTCTTATCAATGATTCTAGTGAATTGAGATAACTTAGAATGTCTTCTACCTGTTCCATGTCAACTTTCCTTATATTTATTGACATAAACTAGTAACAATTATGTTTGTAATACAAATTTTCTTTTGACAGATACTGCTTGTTTTGTTTTTCTTCTAAAATCTGCATTGATTTTATTGCGAGTCCTGTCATCTGTAGAGATAAATGGTCTAGCCTGTGTTGTAGGTACTTCCCCATTATTATGCCAAACACCATATTGTACAATATCCATAGTATTTTTATTAGCTTTTATACTATTATACAATTTACCACTAGCTTTTAGGGGTGGGTCTTCTGGGTATCCTTTGATTCTTCTCCATTTTTTCGTAGAGCTTTTAATCGCAGGTAAGCCTTTATCAATGTTTTGTTTAGAGCCTGTCTCTGTTCCTTGAGCGTATTCATTTAAATACTCCTTTATAATTTTAGGCATTGCTCTGCCTAGTTTGCCAAAACTGTAATTAACTTCTATCCGTAGCTTCATTTACTTCCTGTTCTACAATTTGTTCATTAAATGATTTGTTTTCCTCAATAATAGCCTGTGCCTGATTTATGCTTAAATCTTTATTCTCTCTTACCATTATCTTAGCTTGAGTGATTAGATTTTGTTTTAGGTCGAACTCATCTTTAAGAATTTGGTCTTGTACTGTCTTAGGGTACTCAACTTCATAAAAATCTATGCCAAACTCTTCAGGTAAAGAAATACCATTATATCCAGCAATAGTTCTTTCAATATCATATAATTCTTTTTCATATAGTCTCCAAAGAGAAACATCATCATAATAATCCTCTTTTCTCTCCATATCTTTTACCATGAGAGAAATACCACTAGGAACTTCCCCACCTGATTCAGCCCATTGTATCCATAGATGGTTATTAGATGCTACAAGTTCTATTTGGAATTTAATATTCTGGATAGCTTCCATAATATTACCATTAGGACTAGTAATATTGTAGACACCATCATCTCCCATATCAAGAATAGTATTAGAACCAGCACGAACCATATTCTGGTCAGCATTCAATCCATTAACCCAAGGTTGCCCAAACATATTAAATCTCAATCCTAGATTCATCTCTGTCATACTAATATTGACTTGTTCGTTACAATTGATAATATCATTAGCACCTTCTACAAAGAAAGAATCTATTTGGTCTTCCCTATGGGTAAAAGCGAATGGAAGAATGCCATATGGATTATCTTTTTCATTCTGTATATCACCATCTTCATTCATAATAATATATTTCTCAGAATCCCAGTATTCCCATTGCAAACCTTCGTTATCTGATAAATCTGCTGTTTTATTAAGTAATGGGTATATGATTGCTGTTGGCTTAAAAGGATTGTCATCAAAATAGGCTTCAAAGTAATAAATAGGTCTATAATCAAACTTACCATCATTCCAATATACTCTATTGGCAATAGTACCTAATAACCTAGTCATTCTTTCAGAATGCTTCATCCTAACATCTTTGGTAGGTGTTAATTCAAAATATTTTTCATTCTCAACATTTCTTTTAGCACCTAAAGTATATATGCCACTTACTTTATTGATAAATTTTCTTGTAAAGTTTTGAAGAGCTGGTGGTATTTCACTAAAAGCATCTCCTTGAAAGTAGGGTCTAATGTATTCTTCAGTAGAAGTGCCAGAGTAGTAATCAAGATATTTCCTGATTTCTTTTCTTCTGTATTGTGATTTTAGTAACTTAGCTTCACTAAGTCTGTCTTTAATTACTTTATCTATCATCTTTGTATCCTTTTCATTTCTCTGTTTTTCATTGGAAATCTATTAATTATAAAATATCTAAAAGCATCATTTCCATGGTCATGATAACCATCTTTGATTGGCTCTTCTTTAATTGGTTTGCCATCTTCTGATTCTGGGTATCTATATTCCTCAAAATCTTCAATGACCTCTTTACATTTCTTATCAACATGAACTCTTCTTACACCATCGGCACTTTCAAAGAATCCTCTAGTATGAGATACACTATTAACAATATTTCTACTCATTCTATCTTTTGTGGACATTACTACAATTCCACTTCTTCTGAATATCTCCATGTCTCCAGCACCACTTTGCCCTTGGACATTTGCACCTGCTGGGTCACCATAGTAAGACATGATTGGATATCCTTTAACCTTAATCATCTTAATTAAATCTTCTGTTTTGATATTATTCTTATGAAGTATGCAGTCAAACACTCTTATATGCTCAAATTCGCCATCAAATTGCGTCTGTATGAAGAGAACTGCTGGTTGTCTATATCCAAAGTCAATTGTACAAAATGTAGGCAAATTAGGGTCATATGGGAAGTCTCCTACATCTTTATCTCTATTGAAATCCCAAACTTTACCTTCAAATACAGAAAACTCTGCACCAAACTCCTGCCCAAATAGTTCTTTAGACATATTTCGCTTCCGTTCTATAATAGCAGAATCATCTTTCCCTAATGGAAATTCGTGTTGATTTTTCCAAGAAGGTGATGTATAACTGTTCCAGTCATCATCTTGTTTGCCGAGTTTATATAAATCATATATCCAATTCCTACCTTCTGGGGTAGTAATAAAAATAACCTTACCTTTTCTACCAGCTACAGTAGGAGATAAGTACATATCCCAAATCTTCTTATTCATCTTGGCTACCTCATCAATTACAAGTAGGTCAAGTCCTTCCCCCACTAATGAATCCGCATTATCTGCTGACATTCCTTCTACAGTAGTTCCCCACTTAAAACGAATATACATATCTTTTTCAGATGCCTTATCTACATCTTCTCCATGACCAATAACCATTCTTTGCCATATTTCTCTAAATATAAGTCTAGCCTTACGATAAGACATCCCTACAACCCAAATACGTTTATTTGGTTGGGATGCTACGTAAGTAGCTTCCATAGCACTAGCCCAAGTCTTACCAAATCTTCTGCCACATACAATTACATGGAATCTGGCATCCTTCTTTTCAGGGTAGTGTAGGGCTAATTGCCCTTCATGTGGTTTGTAATTGAGATACTTGAACCACTTTCTCTTAAATTCATAATTTTTTTCTTGCATTAGAATAGTGTTTTAAGTTAGTTTATGATATACATATTATGCAAGGGAATTTTGCATAAATTAACCAACTCACTCAAGAGGTAAAAATGTCAGAAGAAAAGACCATCGAGCCAGATGTAAAACAGGAAAACGACACTAAAGTCGAAAACAATGTACAGGATGCTATTCCTCGTTCAAGACTAAATGAAGTAATCTCACAAAAGAAAGAACTTGAAACAAAGTTAAATGAGATGAAAAGTATGGTAGAGGAGAAGCAAAGGGCAGAACTTGAAGAACAAGGTAAATTATCTGAACTAAATTCAGTATTAGCAAAAGAAAACGAAGAATTGAAAGTAATTAAAACTCAATTCGAGTCTCAAGATACTAGATTAAGGAATGATGCTTTGTCAAGACTGCCAGAAGATAAAAGAGAGAAATTCTCTAGTTTACCTACAGATTCTCTTTTAGATGTAGTTGAAGAGTTATCATCTGCTAAAAACAATCCACAAAATAATGTTGGAACTGTTTCTAGGAAAGATGTTGATTTTAAAAGTATATCTAAAGAAGAGCGTAGAGATAACTGGAGTTCTATTCTCAATAATTTTAAAAGATAACTTAAGGAGTAAACAAAATGGCTTTTACAGACCCATTTGACGTAAATGTTCACTCAGGAGGTACTGGAGCAGAAACAGCAAATATTGCTGACCAGTTTATCCCTGAAGTTTGGGGGCAAGCTATATTAGAGGCTTTCCAACAAAAAATAATGATGAAGAATGTCGGAATTGATTTGTCACCAGAAATTGCAAATCAAGGTGATAAGATTCATTTACCACACATCGGTGTTCCAGCACTTAGTGCTTTTACACAAGGTGGTGAAATTGCTACTGATGTATCAAGTGCTGGTAGTATGACAAGTGATGAGACATCTTTAACTGTTTCTGAATATAATGTAGGTTCTGCTTACATTCCAGACATTGTTAAAGTACAGTCTAACTATGACTTGATGGAAATCTATGCAAAACAGTTAGCATATGCTTGTGCTAGAGGTTTTGATAACTTCCTACACTTTAAAGTAGCTGAAAATCTACAAGGTTTACTTGCTAGTGCTACTGGTGCAATCGGTGGAGATGCCGACACATCAATGCACGTGCAGACTACTGGTTCGGTTCTTTCTCAGGCTAATTTAACTTCATTAATGGGGTTAATTCTTGGAGAAACTGGTGATACAGAAGGTTGGAATCTAGTATTGTCTCCAGAAATGTATGCAAGTTTAAACTCGCTAACTAGTTATTCTGAAGGTACTCAAGCAACATTAGGTGCTGAGTTTGGAAGAACTGGTAACGCTGGTGCTATTCTTGGTATGCCTGTTTGGATTGCTCAGTCTCCTTACATGGGTTCTGCTTCTGGTGGAGCTGATGTAAGTGCTGATGCTTCAAAAGGTATTAAAGCTCTTGCTGACCTTGAAACATCTGGCACAGACGATAATGATATCGTTTACGGATACGCAATTCATGAATCTGCTCTATACTTTGCTTTCTCTAAGGAAGCTAAGATGCAGGCTTCTTACAGACACTCTTATCTATCTACACTCGTAACTTGCGAGTCTGTATATGGTGGTGCTGTTAGAAATGCAGATGCTGATGGTGAAAGACGAATCTTTGGATTAGTTGATTACGAATAAATTACTTAACAGTAATTAAAATCTTGGGGGGAGTTTATTCTCCCCTCAAGCAACCAAGATACCCATGAGACAGCCAAGCTCGGTAAGGTATCATAACTCAGGAGAAAAAATATGGCAGACTTACGCAAATACTCAGTAAATGAATCAAATAACATAGGACTAGGACAAGCTGGTTGTTTATTTGAAGATGGTACAACTGCTATCTCAGGCAAAAAAATAGTTGCCATTCAATTCATTGCTGACTCAACATTTACAACATTAACACCTGAAGATTCTTCTTATATAGGAACAGCAGGTGGTAACGGAGATGCAATAGACTCCTCCAACTCATTTCCTGCTGGAGTAGTTATTTTTGGTAGATGGACTGCTTTTACATTAGCAAGTGGTTCAGTTATAGCATACTTAGGGTAAGTCTATGCTAGGATTAGGCAACATCCTTACAAAAGGTGGAGCTGTAATACAAAAGTTCCCCAACGAATACTCTTTCAATTTCGATAGTTCTAATGATTATTTAGACTTAAATGTTGGGAATGGTTTAATTAGTAGAGCAGATATTAAGTCTGATGGAGAAAGTTTTTCTGCTTGGATTAAACTTGATAATGTAAGTGGTACAAAATATATAGTATGTCATGG
>Ga0098055_1001692_pt1 | contig 11765 bp, 7 predicted proteins | sample 17_taG_FD_75107 | JGI IMG/M metagenome (GOLD analysis project Ga0098055, IMG submission 75107) | Marine viral communities from the Subarctic Pacific Ocean - 17_ETSP_OMZ_AT15314 metaG | ecosystem: Environmental > Aquatic > Marine > Oceanic | place: Pacific Ocean | collected 2015-01-18 | reverse complement strand
TGCAGGCCAAGTACCTTGTCGGTGGCATCGTCCACAATCAGCTTGATCAGTGAACGCTCCTGCTTGTCACCCAGGGTATAACGCATGGGCCGGAACGCACTTTTATACACCCGCAGCGCCGGCACACGAGCTAACGCCTGTTCTTCCGTCAGGCCCACCGTGCCAATATTGGGGTGGCTGAATACGGCCGTGGCAATGTTGTGATAATCCATCGCCGCCTCAGGCTTGTGCTCCCCATAGAGTTGCGCCGCCAGCCACATCCCCTCTGCAAGTGCCACCGGCGTTAATTGCACACGATCGATCACGTCGCCAAGCGCATAAAGTCCCTCAACACTGGTCGCAAAGCCGTCATCCACCTTGATAGCACCGCCCTCTGTCATGGCCGGCGCAGCACCCTCAGCAAACAGGTCATCCAGCTTGGAGATGCGCCCGGTGGCGTAGAACACTTCATCAAATACAGCCTGTTCGCCGCCTTGATAGGTAACGCGTTTTTCACCGTTGATCGCCTCAATACTGGCAACATCCGCATTGAATTTCAGGGTTACGCCCTGCTCCTTCATCTGTTCAGCGATGAACTCACGAATGTCCTGATCGAAGCCACGCAGAAACAGATCGCCACGGTAGACCTGCGTCACCTGGCAGCCCAGGCCGTGCAGGATGCCCGCAAACTCCGTGGCGATGTAGCCACCACCCACCACGGCCACACGCTTGGGAAGCGTGTCCAGATAAAACAGGTCGTCGGAGATGCGCACATGTTCACGGCCTGGCAGATCTGGCACGAAGGGCTTGCCACCCACTGCCACCAGAATATGGCGGGCCGTCAAAACGGTTTCACCCACAGAGACCTTGCCACCACCCAATACCTGCCCGTGACCTTCAAAAATCGTCACCCCGGCCTGATTCAGAATCCGCTGGTAGATGCCGTTCAACCGGCTGATTTCACGGCTCTTGTTATCACGCAGTGTGGGCCAGTCAAACTCCCAGCCTTTCACGGTGTAGCCATAATCCTCAGCCAGCGCAAATTCCTGGGGAAAATGGCTACCGTACGAAAACAGCTTCTTGGGCACGCAGCCGACATTGACACAGGTGCCCCCGAAAAAGCGTTCTTCGATAATCGCAACGTTGGCACCATGGGAGGCAGCCATGCGGGCGGCGCGTACACCACCTGAACCGGCACCGATTACGACAAGATCAAATTCCGTGGTCACTGAAAACTCCTTTGTATTTCGTTCATTGTGAAGGCTGCTGCAATCAGCACAAACGCAGCCATTCGATAGTGATTATAGGCGCCGCCAATCACGGACCGGTCCCAATGCCCTGCCAGCGTACAAACGGCTGCTTTTCACTGGGTCGGCCTTCACGCAGATAGATGCCCGATTCAACCTGTGGCCACAGGCGATCAAGCGGAATGGATTCGCCATTACTGCTGAGCATGCGGGCATGATAACGGCGTAATTGCCGCGGCTCGCTGACACCACAGGAATGGGCAATGGTTTCCACCTCCTTGACCAGATTGTCATGGAAGTGCGCCACGCGCTGGGACTTTTCCGCCGGCACCAGCCCGCGCTGTAAGCGCGGATTATGCGTGGTAACACCGGTCGGGCAGGTATTGCGGTTGCACTGCAGCGCCTGGATACAACCCAGGGCAAACATATAGCCCCGCGCAGAGACGCAGAAATCCGCCCCAACTGCTATCGCCCAGGCCACCATGCTTGGGGTGATCAGTTTGCCTGACGCAATAATGCGGATACGGTCTGTGAGGCCGTAGCCATCACGCAGATCCACCAACAAGGGCAACGACTCCGCCAGGTACAAGCCCACATCATCCATTAATGACATGGGGGCAGCGCCAGTGCCGCCGTCGCCACTATCGATAGTGATGAAGTCCGGCGCCGATTCCAGGCCACGCGCATGAATGGCCAGGAACAAATCCTCCACCCACGCCCAGGCGCCGAGTACACATTTGATGCCCGTGGGCTTGCCGCTCACCTCGCGCACATGGGCAATCAGGTCCAGTAGATCCTCCGCGCTATGTACATCCGGCTGGCCATTGGGGCTAATGGATGCCTCTCCTGCGGGGATGCCGCGAATGGCCGCAATTTCCTGGGTCACTTTGGCGGCGGGAAGAATGCCGCCCTTGCCAGGCTTGGCGCCCTGGCTGAGTTTGATTTCGATCATCTTCACTTGCGGCCGCGCCGCGATCGCCGCCAGGCGCTCATCGTTCAGGTTACCCTCAGCATCCCTCACACCGTAACGGGCCGTGCCCACCTGGAAGACCACATCACAGCCCCCTTCCAGGTGATAGGGAGACAAGCCCCCTTCCCCCGTATTCATCCAGCAATTGGCAATGGCGGCCCCATGGGACAAAGCCTGCACGGCGGGCCGTGACAGGGCGCCAAAGCTCATACCGGAGACATTGAAGAAACTGCGCGCCGCATAGGGCTGTTCACAGTGGGGGCCGATCATCAAAGGCAAGGTTTTCGCCGCGTCCTTTTCCAGTGTTGGATAAGGACAATTCATGAAAATGACCCGCCCCGCCCCGGTTTGCTTGGTCGAGCCAAATGCCATGGTGTTGCTCAAATCTTTGGCGGCGCGGTAAACCCAGGCACGTTGTGCCCGGTTAAACGGCAGCTCCTCACGGTCCATAGCGAAGAAGTATTGGCGGAAAAACTCACCAAGAGTCTCGAAAAAGTAGCGAAAACAGCCGATTAGCGGGTAATTACGGCGAATGGCGTGTCGCTTCTGAAAAAAACGGTCTTGTAGCCATAGCCCAACAGCCACCACCGTTAGCAGCAACACCAGCAACAAAAAGCCCAGCTCCAGCCAAGCAATGGTGCTGTTCAACCAGGGTTCCAGATACTCAGGAAACATTCGCTCTCCTCGCTCGCTGTATTCGCAGCTGGGTGGCTCAAGGCGGAAATGTGCGCCAGCGCACTTGGGCCACCCCCGGCGCAATAGTATGATGTCAGTCCGTCGATTTTGTTACGCTTGGCGGCCAGTGTGGTCAATTCGTCTGGTGCTGGCCAGAAAGAAAAAAGAATGGCGTTATCATGGGGGTAACGCTTGGCTATAAGCCAGAACGACGGAAGAACAACAAATTAACGGTGTTCACGGTGCCCAACAAGCATCTTGCTACACCAGAAAAGGGGTACGGGGTTCAATGCGGGTTTTATTGAAGACATCCAGGCTGTCGGGTGCCTTGGCAGTTGGCTGCATGCTGATCGTCAGTGGCGGCGCCCTGGCAGACAATATCTACAAATACCGCTCCGCGGATGGCACCATCCTGTTCACCGATCAGGCTCAGGAACAGGTGGGCCAGCAGTACACGCTACTATCCGTTCGCAAAGGCTGGAGTTACACCCCGCGCGCCCTGTCCAACGCCCAGCGTGACCAGTACGACACCATCATTACCCAGGCGGCTACCCGCTTCCGCGTGGACCCTGCACTGGTCAAAGCCGTTATCCACGCCGAGTCCCTGTTTAACCACAACGCCATTTCACGGGTTGGCGCCCAGGGTCTTATGCAGCTGATGCCCGAAACCGCAGCCTACCTGAAAGTCAGCAACCCTTTTGACCCGCGTGCCAATATTCAGGGCGGCACCCAGTTCATCGCCTACCTGAAAAACAAATTTTCCGATCTCGACCATATTCTTGCCGCCTACAATGCCGGTGAAGGCAATGTGCGCCGCTATGGCGGCATTCCGCCTTTCAAGGAAACCCAGGCTTACGTGAAAAAAGTGAAACAACTTCGCCAGCGCTATGCGCACCAGTTTGTGGCCGAACTGGGGGAGGAAGAAACCGTGTTTGCATCGCGGTAAGTCGCCCCGCCCTCAACAAGGTCGTTGGATTACGCCTGTCTGGCTAATTCAACCGACAAAACGTTACCAGGTAGGTCTGATTAGCCTGAAAGGCGCAATCAGACAACAAACCCAACGCTCATCAAATTTCCACACCCAGCCACTGCCCATCATAATCAATCCGAAACTGCTCGAGCTGATAACTTGATGTCTGGCATTTACCGCTGCGCAGCGAAAACGTCAGTCCATGCCCCGGGCAACGCAATTGCTCATTCATCACCGTACAGCGGTCGAGCGGAAAGTCCGCGTGGGGGCAGCGGCGCTGCATCAGCCAGGTGCGACCGTCTTCATGGATCAGCAGCAACTCCTTGCGCCCCACCGTAACAGGCAGCCGCAGACCGTCGTAAAGATCCATGATGCGGATAAGTCGATGAAACATGTGCCCCTCACCGGTTTCCGTAACGTAAAAAGCCCGCATAAGCGGGCTTTTTACTGTGCTGCGAAGCAGCGGGTCGGTCAAGCAGACATTAGTTGCCGTGCTTCTCCGCCAGATAGAACCAGGTATCGAGCACCGAATCCGGGTTAAGGGAAACGGAAGAGATGCCCTGTTCCATCAGCCATTTGGCCAGGTCCGGGTGATCCGACGGGCCCTGCCCGCAGATGCCGATGTACTTGCCTTGAGCATTACAGGCGTCGATGGCCATCTTCAGCAGCTTTTTCACCGCCGGGTCACGCTCATCAAACAGATGACTCACGATACCGGAATCCCGATCCAGGCCCAGCGTCAGCTGAGTCAGATCATTGGAACCGATGGAGAAGCCATCGAAGTGTTGCAGGAACTCATCCGCCAGCAAGGCGTTGGTCGGCAGCTCACACATCATGATCACACGCAGGCCATTTTCGCCACGCTTGAGACCATTCTTCGCAAGCAGCTCAATCACCTGCTCCGCTTCACCCACGGTACGCACGAACGGCACCATGATCTCCACGTTGGTAAAGCCCATTTCGTCACGGACTTTCTTCATGGCACGGCATTCGAGCTCAAAACAGTCACGGAAGTTTTCGCTGATGTAACGGCTGGCACCACGGAAGCCCAGCATCGGGTTCTCTTCCTCAGGCTCATACAGCTTGCCGCCGATCAGGTTGGCGTATTCATTGGACTTGAAGTCCGACAGACGCACGATGACTTTTTCCGGGTGGAACGCCGCCGCCAGGGTAGAAATACCTTCGACCAGCTTCTCCACGTAGAAATCCACCGGATCGCCATAGCCCGCAGTTCGCTTGTCCACGTTCTGCTTAACATCTTTAGGCATGGCGTCGTAGTTCAGCAGTGCCTTGGGATGCACGCCGATCATACGGTTGATGATGAATTCCAGGCGGGCAAGGCCCACGCCTTGATTCGGCAGGCCAGCAAAATCAAAGGCCCGGTCCGGGTTGCCCACGTTCATCATGATCTTGAACGGCAGCTTGGGCATGGACTCAATAGAGTTGCGCTGGATATCAAACTCCAGCTGACCTTCGTAGATCTTGCCGGTATCGCCTTCTGCGCAAGAGGCCGTGACTTCCTGGCCATCCTTGAGCAGCTCAGTGGCATCGCCACAACCCACGATGGCCGGCACACCCAGTTCACGGGCAATAATGGCCGCGTGACAGGTACGGCCGCCACGGTTGGTAATAATGGCCGCAGCACGCTTCATCACCGGTTCCCAATCCGGGTCGGTCATGTCCGTCACCAGTACATCACCGGGCTGGACCTTATCCATTTCCTTGATGCTGGTCACAATGCGCACTTTACCAGCGCCAATCCGCTGGCCAATGGAGCGCCCTTCCACCAGCACTTTACCGGTTTGCTTGAGCAAGTAACGTTCCATCACGTTCACGTCGGAACGACTTTTCACGGTTTCCGGACGAGCCTGTACGATGTACAGCTTGCCATCGTCGCCATCCAGCGCCCATTCGATATCCATGGGCATGCCGTAGTGCTTTTCAATTTCAATCGCCTGACGGGACAGGTTCTCGATCTGTTCATCCGTCAGACAGAAGCGAATGCGCTCATCCTTGTCCACGTCCACGATTTCAACGGACTTGCCGGCACTGCCTTCGGCGCCATAGATCATTTTCTGCATCTTGCTGCCCAAGTTGCGGCGCAGCACAGCAGGCTTCTTGTTCAGCAGTGTCTTCTTGTGAACGTAGAATTCGTCCGGGTTAACCGCACCCTGTACGACCATCTCGCCCAAACCGTAGGAAGCAGTAATGAAAACCACGTCCTTGAAGCCGGATTCGGTATCCATGGAGAACATCACACCCGCAGCGCCCGTCTCGGAGCGAACCATACGCTGCACACCGGCAGACAGGGCCACCAGTTTGTGGTCAAAGCCCTGATGAACGCGGTAGCTGATGGCGCGGTCGTTAAACAAGGAAGCGAACACTTCTTTAACCGCGATCATGACGCTGTCCACGCCACGAATATTCAGGAAGGTTTCCTGCTGGCCCGCGAAAGACGCATCGGGCAGATCTTCTGCCGTCGCCGAGGAACGCACCGCCACCGGCAGGTCTGCGTTGCCTTCGCCAATCTGGGCATACGCATCACGGATCGCCTTGTCCAGCGCGGGCTGGAACGGCGCATCAACCACCCACTGACGAATTTCTTCGCCAGTCTTCGCCAGCGCCACCACATCTTCAACGTCCAGCGCAGACAGCGCTTCGTTGATCTTCTGGGTCAGGTTGTTGTGCTCAAGGAATTCACGGAAGGCTTCAGCGGTAGTAGCAAAACCGCCCGGAACGGAGACACCCGCCGCCGACAGATTGCTGATCATTTCGCCCAGGGATGCGTTCTTGCCGCCTACGTGCTCAACGTCATCTTTACCCAGGTCCTGAAACCAGACTACATATTCCGCCAAGGTCATCTCCTTTTACGTGTTACTGGTTGGTTTGTTGGCCAAAGCAGTGTCGGCACACCTTGTGCCGATAGCGCCATAAATGAGTGGCTGCACAAGGTGCCGGATCAAATCGAGCCGACATTCTACTCAAAACCGAAACAGTTTGCCTGCCCCCTCTTTCAGATTTGGCCGGTATTTAAGCATCACGTTGGCCAACCCGTGACCCAGCCCAGCCTCACACACGAGCAAGCGATCCTACCCCGTTGAAATTGCAGGATATTTTTGTCGGGGAAGCATTACTTGGGCGCAGTGTAGTATCTACGTCTTGTCCGGACAACGGGTGCTCCCTCAAAGCGCCTGACAGGCTGGGCCATGCCGTCAGATAGCACTGGTCGCATAGCGATACAGCGTCTAGACTGGCTCCATTCAAAACAACGACTTACCCCGCAGAAGCGGCGCTCGCGCCGCGAATGGCTTGCTTCAAACCCACTCTTAAGTGGCGCGGCGAGCACCACTCCTGCGACTGAGAAAACAGGCAGACCCAATGAAACGAAGCGCTTTTTACCTATCGGACGGCACCGGGATTACCGCGGAAACCCTTGGTCACAGCATGTTGAGCCAGTTCGGGGATATCGAATTCGTGCAGATCACCCTGCCCTTCGTACAATCCGATGAGCAGACCCGCGAAGCCGTTGCCCGCATCAACAAAGCTGCAGAGGAGGATGGCGCCAAGCCGGTAGTCTTCTCGACACTGGTCAACACCGACCACCGCGCCATTCTGCACAGTTGTAATGCCCTGATTCTCGACCTGTTCGGCGCTTTTCTGCGCCCCCTGGAAGACGAGCTCGGCGTACGTTCCAACCACAAGATCAACCAGAGCCACGCTATCAGGGACGCCGAGTCCTACCGCATTCGCATCAACGCGGTACATTTTGCTCTGGATAACGATGATGGCGCCCGCACGCGTCACTACGATCAGGCTGATGTCATTCTGATCGGCGTCTCACGCTCCGGCAAAACGCCGACCTGCCTGTACCTGGCCCTGCAGTTCGGCCTGTTCACCGCCAACTACCCGCTCACCGAAGACGACTTCGACGACCTGCGCCTGCCCAAGGCCCTGGTGGAGCACAAGCACAAACTCTTCGGCCTCACCATCGACGCCGACCGCCTCAGCGCCATCCGCAGCGAACGCAAAGCCGGCAGCAAGTACGCTTCGCCACGCCAATGCGACATGGAATTACGGGCCCTGGAAGCTATGTACAACAAGCACAATATTCCGTACCTGGATGCGACAGAATTATCGATTGAGGAGATCAGTACGCGGGTGTTGGCGATGAAGGGGCTGAAGCGGCGGTTGCAGTAGCAACCAGCATATAAGCTTGTGCCTGCATATAGCCATAGTAAATCTGACTTGAAGGTTTGATGTTATGTCGCCAACAAAAAATCAGGAAACCAAACCGGCAAGGTAACAGGTATACTGAGACGTTTTTGTAGTTCCCCCGCTTTAGTGGACACCTTCTCCTAACTAGAGGAGATGGCATATGCCCCGATACAACAATCTGAGAAAGACTTGGCAGTATTCGACGGACTTTAAAGCAAAGGCCTGAGCTCAGCTGTCAGGAAGGCATTCAGGTCCAGCAAGTGGCGGCTGGGTTGGATATCCACCCGGTTATGCTTTCGAGGTGGCGCAGGAATATCTGGAAGGCAAGGGTCGAAAGCGTGTTGAGAGGCTGATGAGGGAGGCCTCGCTGATGGGGCGGGTAGCAAAACTGTACCGCAGGGTGCCGGGCGTGGAGCGATTTTATCAACGCCACAAGAACCTACGCCTGAATATGCCGGTCCAAACGGAGATAAATCAGCAGTGGGTAGCGGATCTCACTTATATCAAGGTTAACCGACAATGGCGGTACCTGACGGTTATGCTTGATGTCTATTCGAGGAAGGTGATTGGCTGGTCGTTGGGAGATCGGAAGACAGCTGATCTGACTCTGAAGGCGGAAGTGATCCATGGTGTGTCGTTTTAAAATGAGCAAGAGCTGAGGGCGGTGCTGCGTGGTTACATCAACCACTTTTATAACCAGAAACGTTACACTCTGGCATTGGTTATGTGGAAGGAGAGAATGGCAGCTTGAAATGAAGCGTGTCCATTTTATCGGGAGGAGATCATTTTCACCACAGTATAATGCAAGCGTATAGAAGATGCCTTTCAGGGAAAAATACCACGCACTCCGACGTGAATCTTATATGTGGAAGAGGCGGCCGCTCGGTACCGCCCAATAAAGAGTCAAATCGCCAATCAAACCAGCGGGCTTTTGGCTTTAACAGAAACGAGCGCTTCCCCAGCAGTTCCTCAAGGGCGCTTCCAAGCCCACAATATTCCCGTTTCTGGCATTTGCATTGCCTGCAATATTACTAACAAACGCCGTTGTTCTATCACTAATGTCAAGTGTAAACGCATCAGGTGCATACATTGCCCAACCTACGGGGACAGAATTTGAATAACCAGGGTACTGTACATCTTCTTTTTGAAAGGACAAACCAAAAAGTGAGGAAGAGACGTCAAGTTGATGGACATTAGATAGATTATAAGGCAGTTGATAAGTATTGTTATCCAAAGATGCGACAGAAGTATTCAGGCCAGCAGCAAGCTGATTAATGATCTTTTGTTCCATCTGACCTTGGATTAGCCCTTTAATCAGATTGATTAGCCCAGACGGTAGGCCGCTTGAGCGTTCAATTGATAAGGAGTCCACAATTGCTGCCACAGCACCTTCAACGCCACCATGAGTATTGCGACCAAGATTCAAATTGGAAATTAATGCCTGACTCCTTCTGTTCCCAAGTACGGATACCGGCGAATTTCTTGTCACTCCATCAAAACTAACCGTGAGATTACGAAATTCCTCACATATAAAAAGCACGCAAGCCTCATCATTATCAAGCCCTAAAGATCTATCAGGTTCATTAAGGCCAAAAACGTTAACACCTGACCCTCCTAAACTACCAGGGCAGGGCCCCGTTAAAGGCCCACAGGTAACAGCCACATCCTGAGGGTTTCTTCCCCGCCCCTGCTCCTGTAGGTCAAGTTGAGCATTGCCACTCATAAAACCACTGAAAACATTCAGTGACCCAAAAGACATCGGGCCTGAAACCTGTTCTCCCCCCATGCGAACGCCAACAACTTCACGCAGCGTCGTGCTGCTATCGTTCTTAATTGCAAACTGGAAAAAGGGTCTGTTGATAATAAAATCTTTCAGTTGATCTTGAATGGTTTTGTCAATATTCGTACCTGTGCAAGTTCCATTCCCGCAGTCTCTCAAGAGGCCCGGCTTCTGAATACTCCCTAAAACGGGATTCTGCGTAATGCATTGTCCACTGCTATTTGCGACACACCCCAGAGAAAAATTATCTATATCAAGGTCGCAACCATCCGTACCATTAATGCCTCCACAACCAAGCTGAAGCTTGTCAATGTTCATATTGAGCCTCAACTCTGCATCTAATCCCGCCTTATAAAAAGTATATCCATTTGTGAACTCTTTATTCATTTGCAGCAGAGCTTGCCCTGTCACATCAGCCAATTGCTCATCTTTAAGCTCAACCATAGCCTGCACGGCTTGCGAGAACACTAAAAAAACAAGTGCAAAAAAGCAGCCAGAGGAATTTATCGGCAATAATCGGAAGCTGGATTTTATTTTAATTCTCATTAGCAATACCCGAAGATGTTATTCTTAAAGGCCTTAGCCGATATTCGTACTTATTGTTGTTCCAGTGTCAGTGAAGTATAAACTTTCGCAGCGGGAATAATCATGGAGCCCAGATCTTTACCGCCGAATTCGATTCTTCCAATCTCAAGAGGATCACCAGCACCACCACCAGGCTTAGTCGCCAATGCTCCAATATTCAGATTGTTCTCAATGCGCAGTTTTGGCTTACCATCAGCTTCACCAGAAGCCGACAGGAGATCAATTTTCCCGCCCCCTCCGGCAAGAATGAAGTTAGAAGGAATTTCGATATCCCCCGTAATATCCGCTAAACGTACATCTACATTTAATTTATTCAAATTGGGTTCGGCAAAGGAAATATAGGTGCCGTCATCATGGCCATGGCCACTACCCGTATCATTGGAAAAACCATTATTAAGGTTGGCCAGACTGAGGAAACCGCCGAAGTTAATCGCATCTCCATTCAATGAAGGGAAAATCTTGAAAACGAACTCGTCCATTTCCAGGTTCATATCAATGTAGCTACCGTAAACCGGAGACTCCATGCGAGGCACATCGCCTCCACCAAACATCCCGCGAAGCTGCAACCGTACTTCATTGGAAGAAAGATTCAGACCATCACCAAGGGACACGCCGACTCCCATATCATTGGTGGCAAACAGTAAGTCAGCCCCCATCAGGCCAATGGCCAGGCCATCAGCAGTTGGGTTGCTCGGGTCGTGATAACTGGTCTGGAAATCCGTATCACCGATCATCAGGTGGGTACCATTTTCCCAGCGGGAGCGATCCGGTCTCCCGTTGGCGTCAGCCCCGCCCTCTGTCTGGATGGCAGCAACCACATCCATGGTAAATCCGGGGGATCCTGGCGTGGCACCATCTCCTGACTGTGGGTAGAGGTACCAGTTGGTACTAAGATCGCCAAGGGTATAGATCAGAGCCCACCCTTCATCAATATTGTTTGCAGCTGAAACACCGTCGCGATAGACGACCTTGGAAGAATAGGCATGAAGACCCCATTCACGATTTATAATCGCAAGCCCTGTGTCTGAAGGCGCAACATCCAGGAGTTCAGTGGGAAGCACCCCACCCGTTGAGGTTGCGCAAGCCGATGGGGTGCTACCGTAGGTGTTGGAACCACCAAAACAGATGCCCCCAACACTTTGATGAGCCGCGGAGACGGTATCCAGTGTTAGATAGCCGAACTCAAGATCCTTTCGAGTCTGCCCCAAGGTCGTCGGCATACTGATGGGTTGTGTAAATTCCAGATATGATTGCCCCTCATCACCACTATCTTCATATCTGGCTTCGCCAAGAACAAATTGGAAATTATCGGCTAGATCAAAACCCAGTGAAGCCGTCAGGCCT
>Ga0098055_1001690_pt1 | contig 11773 bp, 7 predicted proteins | sample 17_taG_FD_75107 | JGI IMG/M metagenome (GOLD analysis project Ga0098055, IMG submission 75107) | Marine viral communities from the Subarctic Pacific Ocean - 17_ETSP_OMZ_AT15314 metaG | ecosystem: Environmental > Aquatic > Marine > Oceanic | place: Pacific Ocean | collected 2015-01-18 | reverse complement strand
GTATACCAAACTTTAATAGTTTAACAACGCCAGGATCTTTAGGAATACCTACGGCTACACAACCTGATTATCTAAGCAGTCTTGCTTCATATAATTTTTAATAAGATAAATAATGGCAATACAAAGAACAGTGTCTGGTAGTTATCAGCAACCTGTAGAAGGAGTTGTAGATTTTGAAGCTTTTGAAAGAGGTTTTCAAAAAGGTATGGCTCCAGGTTTAGCTTTTAAACTTGAAGAAGAGACAAAACAAAAAGAACTAGATGATCTTTCTAAGCAAATAAAACTAAATACAGATGTAGAGGTTTTTCAAGGTATAAACAAAAACGATATGACTGGGGGCGTAGACTTGAAAACTAATACATTGTTTCAAGACGATGCTGTAGTTGCTATGTCTGAATTTAGGCCACAATATATACAAGCTTTTAAAGCTAACGATCAAAAAACAATGTCAAATATATTATCTGAAATAGGTAATATAAAAACATCTTACAGTAATTTAGCTGACTACGTACAAAGAATTAATGATTACGAATTAAACGATGGTGCTGTATCTGACACTAGATTTATTGATGAAAACGGAAATAAAATCGAGCTTAATAGTAGAGATTTTACTTTAGTCAACAATAATAACCCACAAAACATAAGACAAGGTAGTAAAAAAAATAAATACGGTCAAATAAGACAAGGCTTTTATATTACTAAAGGTGGTAAACAATTTTTTATTAATACTCAAGATATGGATCAATCGTATCTTGATAGAAACTTTAAATTAAAAGCTAATCAACAAGATGATATAGTAGCTAGCGTATCTACAAATGGAATAGCTAAAAACTTTAATAGAACACCTACTTACGACATTATTGATAACAAAAGAGTTATTAGACAAGATTTTTACGATAAAGCCGAAAGTTTCGCTACTTTATTTGCAAACACAGAGTATAGTGGTCAAAATGATCCAATATTTGAGTCTGCTTGGAACCAGTTTACTAGTGACGAAAAGTTTGTTAGTAATATACAAGATGTAGGTGATTACAAAGATAGAAAAATAGCAGCACAAATACCAGATGAAACTAAGCTAGCTATGCTAAAAGATTATGCTACTGAAAAATGGAAAATTACAGTAGCTAATGCTGGCTATGTAGAAGGAGACGATGGTAGAGCGCAGCGTAAAGATATTTTAAGAGAAACTACTGAAGATCCTGGAGATCCAAGACTCACACAAGCAGAAATAAATAGAATAAAAAGACAGGCAAATATAACAAATAGAGCTAAAGATAGAGTTGATAGCATTTTAAGTAATCCAGTTTTAGCTGCTATATCTACTGAAGGTCTTTCTAAAGATAATGTTAAACAAGACCCTAACAACTCTAAAATTATAATAATACAAGGTAGTGATGGTGAATTAAAGTTTAATATGAATAGAAAAGAAGATGTAGCTAAATTTGCAAAAATACTTGAACAACAAGAGTTTGGCTCTGATCAAACTACAGATGCTGTTAAAGTAGCTATAGATGAGTACATAGAAAAAAGACGAAAAGTAAACAACGACTATAACGAATAAATTAAATCAAATGCCTGTAAAGCAATACGAAATAGAAGGACAACTTTATAATGTTTCTGAAGCACGCGAAGCTGACTTTTTAAACGATTTTAAAGATAAACAAATAACTCTTGTAAGTGATAGTCAAGAAGAAAAAATTGACCCACCAGTAAAGATAACAGACGGTGCAGCGGGTGCAGGTGTACCGTTGAGAAATGTAGAACCAGCACCAACTATGGAATCACAATTGGAAAGTGGTTTTTCGGTATTACCAGATCCTGTACAGCCAACGCCTGTTCCATTTAAACCTCAAGCTCTTACTGAACAAGAGAAAGCTGATGAAATCGAAACTAGATATAGATTAAAAACAAAGTCTAGTATTTCTACTTCTTTAAATTTAATAAAAGATCTATATAATTCTGAAATAGACTGGGTTCAGTTTAATAAAAATAATGCATCATATAACGAGCAATTTTTAGGTGAAAACAATTACGACGACATTTTAAAACAATTAAAAAACTTATATTTAGAAGAGTCTGGTTTAAACGAATACGATTTTGAACAACTTTATGCAGATAAAGTAGAAGAATTAGCTCAAACAAAAAGAAGTCAAGATTTATTAAAGCAAGATAAAATATTAAAGCAAACTTTAAAATTTAGAGGTATAGATTTTACTGATGATGATAAATTTGCATATCGACGTAAGATTGAAGATGAAAAAGAAACTTTTTTTGACAAAAAGTTTTTAGATCTTTTAGCTAAAGAAAAACAAATTGTTAATAATTTAAAAACCGCAAGTCCAGAGAAAAAAGCAGAACTTGCAGTAGAACTTACAAGTATTACAAAGGAATTAGATAGAATTAGAGGTGAAGAAATAAAAACACCTAGTTTTATAGATTTGTTTAAAAAAAATCCTTTAACAGCTGCATCTAACTATTTAGCTTATAAACTAATTAAGTCTAATAGTATAACTGGAAATGTCGTTGAAGATATGTTCGACTTAGATGGTAATCCCATAAGGTATAAAACATCTGACAAAAAGTCTATAAATTCTGATGATCTTTTACAAGCAACTAAAAACATAGAACTTGGTGAAGTTTCTTCTGGTATTTCTAAACAGGAGTATTACGAAAAATTAGATAAATCAAACTTAATAGACTTTTATGACAGTGATATACTTGGTTCTACTAAAGTTAGAGTAATTGCTACAAGTCAAAGATCTTTTAATTATTTAAAATCTTTAGGATTAAACCCTGTTGAACAAGAAATAGGTAATTTTAAAATAACCATGGAAGGTGTTGGTGCTGCTTTTGAGCCAACAGTTTTAGATTTAGCTAAAATAAAAAATAAAGCTTTTTTAAATGATTTAAACTTAATACAAAGCTGGAAAAATTTTTACGAGGAAACAAGGTTCGGTGTGACTAAAGACACACGAGGTGTAATTCCAAGTGATGAAAGATTCAAAAATACTACTAACCTTTATTCTTTTATAGATACTTATTCTAGTCAAAGAGCTGATATAATATCTAAAAACAAAGCTTTAAGAATACTTAGTAGATTCGATGTAGATCCTACAACTATAAACGATGCTGGGTTTGATACTGTTATTGATTTAGTTAAAACAACTCAAAAAGCTTTTGATAAAAGCAACTTTGAAGTTATAGACTCTAGTTCTAGTAATACAGAGGCTAAAGAAGAGCTTTTTAATTTTTTAGAAAACAACAAAGAAGCTATAGGTGATTTTAAAATTAGTGATGATTTTGTAAAAGAATTAAAACCTAGTACTTTTTATAAAAGTGGTGTTAAGCAAGTTGTTGGTTTTACCCCTGATCTTATAGAGTTTGCTTTTGTTGGTAGGAATTTAAAATCATTAGATAAAATAGCTAAGATAAGTAAAACTATTAATAAAATTTCTAGACCAGGTCTTAGAAAAACAGCGCTATTTGGCTTAGCGGCTGCTAAAGAAGAATATAAAATGCGTACTGTTTTTGATGAAAATTATCATCTTGGTGGCGGTACTGCTTTTGTTGCAGTTGGTGCTTTAGCTAATAAAATACCCGCATTAACGCCTTTTAATATATTAAATAGAACTTTACAAATACCTAAAAGTGGTGTTGTTTTTGCTACGGCTAGTGAAGCTGCTCAGTTTTTTGAAGGCGGTATAGAATCTATTTCAGGTGGTAAAACTTTTCAAAGACATTTACAAGAAACATATGATGATTATGATGAAGTTCAGCAAAGGCTTATAGGTAATATGGTTTTTGGATCTATGCTTCACGTTCAGTCTTCTGCTGGTAAAGTAATTGAAAACTTAGCACAAGGTAAACGTAACTTTGAGTGGATGTCAACTGCTAAGCTAGATAACTTAAATGTTGCTAGTCAATCAAAGTTAAACGCCGCAACAAGACTTTATAGATCACAATTAGCTAATAGTTTATCACAAGGCAAAAGCGCTAAAGAGTTTAATGAAAGTGATTTAGGTAAAAAACTTTTAGAAAATATAAATAAACACGGCTCTATATTTGCTGGAACAACTGCTGTTTTAAGTAAAATGAGAGGCGAACAAGACTTAAAAAGCGGAGACGTAAATAGAGTTGAAAGTTATTATAAGAAAAAACATAGTAAAAATATACAAAACTGGAGAAACATTGCTGGAGAGAAAGCTAATATAATTTACGAAAAAAACGGAGATAGAAGTAACTTTAAAACTGACGGCATTGCAGAATTAGATGCTGACGGTTTTACCATAAGAGTAGATTTAAAAAGAGTAGCTGATAAAGGACTTCAAGCAGATCCAGGTTTAATATCTCACGAAATAAATCATAGACTAACTGTCGATGCTTTTAAGAAAAACCCGGCTGCTAAAACTGAGCTGTTTAATCAGTTAAAATCAGAGTTTCCAGAAATTTTAAGTAAAATTAAAGAAGCTTATAAAGAAGAGATAGCTGCTGGTACTGCTAATTTAGAAGATGAGTATTTATCTTTCTTTGTTCAAACTTTAGCAAATAAATCTAATTATAATTTATTTTCAGCTAAGCTCCAAGGTAAAAACGCATCAAGTACTTGGACTAGGCTTGTCGATTATACTAATCGTTGGAGTAGAAAAAGAAGTGGTTGGACACCATTTGAAAATGGATCTGAAACTAGTAAAGAGTCTATTATACGTTACTATGCTGATTTAGCCTTAGGTTTAAAAGAGGGTAGAACTACGGATGCAGATATATCTATACTAAATAAAATAGGTAAAAAAGGTTTTAAAGAAAATATACAAGTAACTGAACCAGTTCTAAGTGTAGAAGCTAAAGAGTCTTTTGCAGCTAAAGATTTAAATCAACTACAAAAAGAGTCTAACGAAATACAAGAAATATACGAAGGCTCAAAAAAACAAAAAACAGGTGAAACAATTGAAGCTTACACTGATAGACTTATAGAGCAAGCTAATAGGTTAGATAGAATAAACGAATTAGACTCAAAAGACAGAGATAGAACACCTGAAGAAACAGCTGAAAGAAGAGCTTTAAAAACACAAAACTCTAATAAAATTATACCTAAATATAATCAATATGTCGATGTTTTAGTAAATAAAAAGTACAAATCAGTTGATGAGCAAGCTTATACTAGAGAAGATTTTAGATCTGATTTAAATCTTCAAATTTTAGAGCTTATGAACACTTATCAACCTTCTACTGGTGTTGAGTTTAATTATTATGTATATGATAATTTACCTAAAAGAATACCGGGTATATTAGAAGGTAAAGTGTCTAAAGAGTTTACTAAAGAGCTATCAGATGCTTTAAATAAAACTATTGATGCTGAAATTACAGAAAGTATAGATGCTAATGATAAAATACAAAAAGAAGCTGTAAAAAAAGTAATTGATCCTGTAAAAGAGTTAGGCACTAAAGGATTTGAAGTTATAGAAACTGAAAATGCAGATGGTACTATTAAACAAGAAAGAATACAAAAAGAAGTATTAAATTTAGATAAAGTAACAAATTTAGCAGAAGTTACTGACAAGACTTATAGGGGTATTAAAGAACAAATAGGCGGTAGAGTAGCTAAAGAGTTTTTTGGTATTGATCCTCAAAAAGCAACTGACATAAAGCATAATGATAATGGTAGACCTGTTAGAAACAATAAAGGTAAACTTGAAAGAGTTTCTGCTAATTTAACTTATGAAGGATTTGGATCTGAAGCTAGAAAAATACAGGACATAATACAAGATTATTCTAAGTTTAAAAGATTAATGAAAATAATTAATCCTAAAAACGTTTCTAGCCAAGTTACAGAGCTTATACCTCCTGGAGAAACTGTGGCTAAAAAAATAGACGTATCTAGAGATACTTACGGTATTTCAACTGGCATTAAAAATAACATGTTGAATTTATTTATGAATAAAACAGGTGTTAGATCTAAAGGTCAAACTTCTCAAGTTGAAGTTAGAGAATTAAAACCAGAACTTTTAAATATTACGCCAGAGCTTCACAAGTCTTTTATAAAAGAAAACTTTGGAGTTACTGGAAAAGGAGAGGCTAATATATATAATAAAGCTATTGGTCAAAACTTAAAAGGCTTTATAGATATGATTAGCGGATCTATATCTAATAAATATTATAGAGATAGAGTTATTAGGGATCAAGGTGGGTTTCAAAAAAATGAACTATTATTAGCTAATTTAGCAGCTGGTAAACCTAACACTATGGCTTCAAAATCACTAGAAAACGCTTTTAAAAAGTTTGATGTTACTGAAGCTGAAAAGTTTGAGCTTTATAACATGAGAAATCCTGAAGAGCTTAAAGTTACTAATCCTGATTTATATGAAAAATATAATGATGTTTTAGTTGAAACATCACAAAAATCTTCTGAGGAAGCAGAAAGAGGTTTAATTCAAAGAAACAATAAAGCAGCTTTGTTAAACAAAAAACTAAAAAACTTAACTAAGTTTGTTACAGGTGACAACTCAACTCAAGTTGATCAAATACTCGAAGTTAACGTTAAAAATAAAAAGCCTATTACAATAGGTTTTGAAACTAAAAAAATAAATTCTAGAACTGGACAAGTAGAGCAAATACCAGAATTTAATGAAAAAGGAGATTTAAATGACCTTGCTCCTCCAGAAAATAAAAAAAATACAATAGGATCATATATAAATACACGGTTTCCAAAAGAAAAAGCAAAATTTATTGAGTCTTTTAATATATGGGCAAAAGCTGCTGAAAAAGTTTCTAATGGGAAAGATAAAATTAATAAACATAGAGCTAAAATATCTAAAGAAACTAAAGAAAAATTAGGAAAAAACGGTTTAAATTTACAAAAAGATGTTTCTCTAAAAATACCTGTTGACGCTAGTTTTCCTGAACAACATTACATAGATAAAAAAGCTAATTTTTTTGAGTATGTTTTAGACGATGGTAGTACAGATGTTTATAGTGTTGGTCCAGATATTTATAAAACAGGTTCTGAGCGTATAAACGGAGAAGGAACACTTGAGTTTAGGCTTAAACTTTCAGAAGATCAAAAAACTGTAAATGGTAAGAGAGTAGGAACTGGAAACGTTTCAGTGCGCATTATAAGTGAATTTAGATTAAACGAAAGTCAAGTTAAAAACAAAACAAAAATTAATATAAAAACTCCTCAAGATTTTTCAAATTTTATAGATAACATAAGTAAAACAGCAGAAACTTTAACAAGTACACCTTTTGCTTCAAAAAATATAAACGTTGATTTTAATAAAATAATAGAAAGATCTACTAAAGGTAAAATAAAAGCTGGTCGTGTGCTTTCACAAACAGAAGCTATAATGGAAGGCGCTGGTAAAGGACGTTTTGATATATTTATAAGACCAGCTGCAGAAGATTTTGTAGGTTTACTTTATAAAACCTTAGGTAAAGGCAAACAAGGTGATGCTGATATGGTTTTTTATAAGAAAACTTTATTAGATCCTTTCGCTAGAGCTATGGCTAATATAAGTGCTGATAGAATATCTCTATTTAACGATTACAAAGTAGTAGTTGATAATTTAAAAGTGCCAGGAGAAAAAGGAGTTGAAGGTTTATTTAAAAAATCTCCATTAAAAAAGAAGGTTGGTGATACTGGATTTACAGCTGAACAAGCAGTAAGAGCTTATGTTTGGACTAAACAAGGTATGGAAGTACCAGGGCTTTCTGAAGGTCAACTTAGAAAGTTATTGAAGTATGTTAAAGAAAATCCACGCCTTATAACTTTTGGTAATCAACTTATAAATATAAATAAAGGTGATGGTTATGCTAAGCCTAGTGAAAGCTGGTTAAGCGGTACTATAGGTACTGATATACTAGAAGGGCTTAATACAACTAAAAGATCTAAGCATTTAGAAGAGTGGCAAAACAACGTAGACGTTATATTCTCACAAGATAACTTAAATAAACTACAAGCTGCTTATGGTAAACCATACGTCGATGCAATGAAAAATATTTTGCAGCGTATGAAAACCGGTAGAAATAGAGTAGGTCTTTCAGGTGATACAATAACACAAAGGTTTACAGATTTTATAGCTCAAGCCACAGGTTCTATAATGTTCTTAAATAGTAGATCATCTGTACTACAAACAATATCTTCAATAAACTTTATAAACTTTGGTGATAACAATGTGTTTGCAGCTGGTAAAGCTTTTGCTAATCAAAAACAATATTGGTCAGACTTTAGTAAACTATTTAATTCAGACTTTTTAAAAGACAGAAGAGCTGGACTTAGAATAAACGTTATTGAAAGAGATATTGCTACTGCTGCTAAAAAAGGTGGTTTAAGAGGTGTTACAGCTAGATTATTACAAGCTGGTTTTACACCTACACAAATAGCTGACAGTTTTGCTATTGCAGCTGGTGGATCTACATTTTATCGTAATAGAGTAAAAACTTACGAAAAAGAAGTTGACGCGAATGGTAATAAAATATATACTAGAGAGCAAGCCGAAAGAAAAGCGTTTGAAGATTTTAGAGAAACTGCAGAAGAAAGTCAGCAGTCAAGTAGACCTGATAAGATTAGTCAAGAACAAGCAAGCGGATTAGGTAGACACGTACTTGCTTTTGCTAATACACCTGCTCAGTATGCTAGAATAATAAAAAAAGCTGCTCTTGATCTTAAAAATGGTCGAGGAGATGCAAAGACTAATATATCTAAGATTGTTTATTATACTTTTGCACAAAACTTAATATTCAACACTTTGCAGCAAGCTATATTTGCAACAGCTTTTGACGATGATCTCGAAGTTACAGAAGAAAAATCTATAAACTTAGCTAATGGTATGGCTAATTCTGTTCTTAGAGGTATGGGTGTTTATCCTGCTGTTGGTGCTGCTATTAAAGATGCGGCGATTAAAATATACACAGAAAAGCAAAAGAAAAAACCAGAGTTTGAAAAAGCTGCAATACAACTTTTAAACATCGCTCCGCCACTTGGGTCTAAGTACAGAAAAATAGCAGGTGGATTAAAAGCGTATGATTTTACAACAGTTGATGCCGCTATTAAAAAAGGTATTAGTTTAGATAATCCAGCTATTAGAGGAGCTGCTAGAATTACAGAAGGACTTACAAACTTACCATTAGATAGATTATTGATTAAGTTAGACAATATACAAGGTGCTTTAGATCAAGATAATGAAAACTGGCAGCGAGTTGGGATGGGACTAGGTTGGCAAGACTGGCAACTAGGTATTAAAGATGAAAAAGAAAAGAAAAAAGCTACTGGAGGATTTAAAAAGTTTAAAACAAAAGAATTTAAAATAAAAAAATTTTAGTATTATGCCGAAAGATGCGTGTTACCACAAAGTAAAAAAAAGATATAAAGTATTTCCATCAGCTTATGCTAGTGGTGCAATAGCTAAATGCCGTAAAGTCGGTGCTAAAAATTGGGGAAATAAAAGTAAAAAGAAAAAGTAATGGCTGTTCGTAAAACTAAAAAAGGACTAGCATTAAAACGTTGGTTTAAAGAAAAATGGAAAGACGAAAAAGGTAATCCGTGCGGATCTTCTAAAAACAAACGAACTAAAGTTTGTAGGCCATCTAAAAAAGTTAGTAGTAAAACTCCTAAAACTTGGAGTCAAATGACTAAAGCAGAAAAGTCTAAAGTTGTTCGTGCTAAAAAGAAAGTAGGTATGGGTAAACGTAGAAGCTCTAAAAGTAATGTATCATAAATAAAAAATAAAAATATGTATGTCTCTGATTTAAAAATGTATTTCTTTAACGCTAGTACTTTAGCCATATCTATGACTAATGCTGAAGTTTGGTTAAAATTAATTTTACTATGTGTTACTATAGGTTATACAATAACTAAATGGATTAATTTAAAAAAACAAAAAAATGATTAAGTTGACTAAAAAATATTTAAAAGATGTTTGGGCTTATTTATGGAGCTTAACAACTGTAGACGAAAAAGCTGTTGAAGTAGTAGAAGAAGTTAAAAAAAGAGCTAAAAACGTAAAAAAAGAAATAAAAGATGTTGGTGAAGCTATTGCAGAGGTTGGTGATCAGATTGGTGATATCCCTGGGGCTATAAAAGGCGAAGCCAGAAAAGGTAGAAAGAAAAAATAATGAAGTATTTTAATTACGAAGAGTTTGACTCACCTGATATTCAAGGTAGTGGCCAGTTAATGGATCCTAAGCTTCTTGAAATGATAGATGAAGCTAGAGAAATATATGGTAAACCTATACATATAACTAGTGGCTACCGAACAGAGACGCACAATAGGAATGTTGGTGGTGTTAAATCTTCTTCGCATTTAAAAGGTTTAGCTATAGACGTAGCGTGTATAGCATCGAGTGATAGATTTGAATTACTCGGAGCTTTATTAGAAGTAGGATTTAACAGGATCGGTGTAGCGAGTAGTTTTATACACGTTGACATCGACCCTGACAAATCTTCTAATGTTATTTGGACATATTAACCATCACAAGCCAAACAGTCTTCACTCATAGCCGTAGCTGCTATATCTCCACGCAGCACTGACTCTGTTCTTGTATAGTACAGAGTTTTAACTCCATTTTTCCAAGCTTGCATATGCACTTTATTAATCCATTTTGGTGTTGCTTCACTAGGAAAAGCTAAATTCAAACTAACAGACTGATCTATATACTGCTGTCTGATACCTGCCTGATTAACTAGTTCTAGTTGATTAATCTCCTTAAAAGTTTTAAATACCTCTTTTGCTGGCGTGTCGTGGGCCATAGTAACATTATCAAGCTCAGCAATGCCTTGTACGCTACCACCATCAGCCAATATTTTATCCCAAGTTTCACTGTTATTTATTTTAAGTTTTCTAAGAAGTTTAACTAACGTAGGATTTTTTCTTATAAAAGTCCCCTTAGCAGATTGCTCAGTGAAAACGTTTGCAGCCCACGGCTCAATGCCAGGAGAGATGTTTCCAGAAAGTTTAGAGTTAGATACAGTGGGAGCAATAGCACGCAGGTGAGTATTGCGCATACCAGTATTAGCACACCACAAAGGCTCGCCATACACTTCAGCAAGATCCCTGGAAGCTCTTTCACTTTCAATTTTAATCTGACTAAAAATTTTCCTAGTTTCAAACTGAGCCAATAAACCTTCGAAGCTGATTCCTTTTTCCTGGAGGTACGTATGCCAGCCCAAAACTCCAAGGCCAAGCGCTCTTCCTTTCGTAGCTGAACGGACTGCATTTTCAAATCCTCGTAAGCCTTTAGCTCTTTGGATAAACTCTTCCATGACTCCATCAAGAAACCATATACTATCATAAATGAGGTTAGTATCTTTCCACTCTTCATATTTTGCTAAGTTTAAAGATGATAAGCAACATACAAAACTGTGGCTTTCATCTGTGTGTAATGTAATCTCAGAGCATATATTAGTCATATGAACCTTTAGTCCATTTTCTTTATATGCTTTTGGATTAGCTTTGTTAGTGTTTCCTTTAAATAAAACATACGGCTCTCCAGTTGCTTTTCGTTTTCTAAGTAGTTTACTCCATCTATTTCTAGCGTCCTTATCTCCTTGTTCAAGTTTACGCATAAACTTATCGCCAACAACTGCGCACTGGTGTAGATTAAGCGATTGTCTGTTAACATCTCCTTTAGGTTCTCGTATCTCCAACCACTCTTCGAAATCGTCGTGCTCAATGTTGATGTTAACGGAAGCAGCTCCTCTTCTGACAGATCCTTGATTGGTAGCGAGGATTGTTGAATCATATATTTTGCAAAAAGGTACAACTCCGTCTGATGTTCCATT
>Ga0098055_1001687_pt1 | contig 11785 bp, 18 predicted proteins | sample 17_taG_FD_75107 | JGI IMG/M metagenome (GOLD analysis project Ga0098055, IMG submission 75107) | Marine viral communities from the Subarctic Pacific Ocean - 17_ETSP_OMZ_AT15314 metaG | ecosystem: Environmental > Aquatic > Marine > Oceanic | place: Pacific Ocean | collected 2015-01-18 | reverse complement strand
GGAATAATCAAAGCATGAACGACAGATGCGCTCGTTCTTGAATCTCTTCGGCGCATTGACGATTGAATGATAGGGCAATTCTTCCTCACACCATGCGCACGAAGGCACGAACCAAGAAGGCGGCGTGCGCTTCGTCCATTCAGCGAAGCGTGCCTTATCTCGATTGTAAAACGCACGGTATGCGCCAACGCTGGTGAAGTTATCGCTCAACAGGTCAAGGTTGAGTCCCTTCGACTGATTGAGCGCACGGGGGAACGGTGTGCGCTGACCTGCGGGCATAAACTCCGAGAACGCAATACTCGACCAAAGCGCCTCTAATTGTGCGGCGCTGGCGTGTGCCTTCCCAAAGACTCGTTCATATTCTGCGCAGATTTTTTCTGCGTGGCTGAACGCCCAAAAGAAGTTAGAGGTGCATTCCTGCGTCCACAGGACGACGGGGTGATGGGGATAGCCGCCTTTGTGCGGCGTTCCCTTGGCGGTGAGAGGCATAGCCTCCGGCGGTGCGCCTCGATTGAGCAACGCTTGAACGATGATTTGAACCTGCTCTTTGGCTTGACTGCGCAGGTGTTTGTCGCATAGGTTGAGCGCCGCCTGTTGAGGGCATTCATCAGTGAAGAAGGTGTTCACCATGCGCTCGCCTCCTCGTCCGTGCAGGTGTCGCATTCGCAATCGTCTGCGCTCGCGTCGTGGTCGCAGTCCGAGCATAAATCTTCGTCGGCCAATGCTCCGCAGGCTTCACACGCTCGACAGTCGCAATTCTCTTCTGTCTCTTCGCATTCGTTGCAGATTTCTGCGCAGTCAATCCAGCGCAGAATGATAGCCTCGCCGCTTCGTGCGTGCGTGCCTTCGACTTCGCCGCCGCAGGTGTCGCATTCGCCTGATACCTCAAACAATTGACCGTCCCACCAAAGGGACGGGTCTGCGCCGTCATGGTCGCACACTTTGCCTTCAAATGCTCGCTTAGGGTTCTCTCCGTTTGTCATGGTTCTCTCTCCTGTGGTCGTGCTACGGGACTTCTCGTCTTAAGGTCGTCGGTCGTTTGGATTCAGAACGGCTTCGCGGTCATGTGTTGAGCGAGCGCCCTCAATTCGTTATCCCGCCACCATTGGCGGTAGCGTATTTCATCAGCGAGGGATGCGAGGGCTTGGTCGTCCTCACTGTGGGCGGGTATGGGAATCGGTGTGTCGTTGAGCGTTTGAATGAATTGGCGTTGCAGGGCATCGGCTATTGCGCACGATTGCAGGAATAACTCGGAGAGCGTTTCGACCTTTGCGAACCATTCAGGGAACAATTTTCTGCGCTCTCGGCCTTTTTGCGTGTAGTCGTCGGCAAGTGCGCCATGCGCAGATGCGAGGGCTTTGCTCAACATCATTTGATTGGCGAGCATCGCTTTCGGTGCGCTCGGCATTTTGTGCTTCTCTTCTTCGGTTCTCGGTCTGCGTTGCATGACATCACCCACCAGCCACGAAGCCTTAAACCCATCGTGGGTTGAAGGTCGTCATTGAGCATTCTTCGTTCTCGCAGGCGTAGTGGCGCGGTGCGTCGTAGCGCGTGAACGGCGAGCGCCCAAAGGAAACATCAACCCTCTTTGCGCATTTGTTGCATCGAGGACATCGGGTGCGGGTGCTTTTGCGCATACCCCACTTCATGCGCTCGCCTCCGCATCAAACACATGACGACGCACTGCGCCAGCAAGACGCAGGCTCTCCATGCCGGGGTTTGGTGCGCCGAATCGAAGCATCAAGGCGATAGGATGACAGGCATCGCACACACGCCCTTCAAGCGGTCGTGCGTTGTGGCCGTCCGTCCAGCACACCTTCCCCGTTTCGGGGTGATGGTGCGGGTGAACGGGCAGGTCGCACAGGATGCAATCAGGAACGGCGCTCATTCGCTCGCCCCCAACACAACCATAACGGGGATGTGGATGCCCCACTTCCCTGCTATCCCCGGCTCGTCCGAACATCGGGATGAGCCGCATGATAGGTGTTTATCTATGAAAGAGCGAACCGCTTCATCGGCAACGGTGAGAGCCGCCGCCACACCTGCGCCACAGTCGGGGCAGGTCATGCGCAGATGTGCGTGAGGTATCACTTTGGGAACGGCGCTCATCGTTCAAGCCACCTCGCTAAACGGGTCGTCGTCGTTGTCGTCGCCGTCAATGTCAAATTCGGGCGAAAGGGTGTTCTCGTCCACCATGCGCTGAAGCACATCGTCCACTTGACCGGAGGCTTCGCTCGCACGGCCTCCGAGGACTTCAACGAAACCATCAATCCAGCCCGACCATGCAGGCGGCAGGATGGCGGTGTTGAGAAGCGTTCCCTGCGCTTGCTCGATGCCCATGTCAATGCGCTCAACGGTGCGAGCGGCGCAATTCTCATGTAAGACTTGCAGAACGAAGTTAGCGCGTGCTTTGCTCAGATTGTCGGGGTCGTCAGACCACGGCGAGAGAGAGATGCCCTCCATATCAGCCGTCCCGTTCACCCACGCAATCGCACTGCGCAGGTCGTCGTCGCAGGTTTGCTTGAGCGAATCTATGTTTCCTTGAATGTGCGCAGACAATTCGCAGACCATCGCAAAACCTGCGCAGACCGACCACGCATCATAGCCTTCGACTTTCAGATGCTCGACGGCCTCGGCGTTGAGTCGGTTGAGCGTGTGCGCCGCCTCATGCGTGAGGTGCTTGAAGGCGGTCATGCCTTGCGCAGTGGTCGCGCCTTTGTCGGGGTTCATGTTGATGCGCCAACCGAAGAACAAGGCGTGATAGAAGCGCACCGCTTCGTTCATATCGTCCACGGTCAGGTCGACCAATGCCTCAAGCGTTTCCTCGCCCTCTTCGCCGTCTGTGTCGTAGTCGGGAAGGTGCGAATGGTTGGTGTATGTCGTCGGCACGAAGTCGTCATGCGCAGAAGCACGGCGGAATACGCCGCCTTCGACCATGAGGTTCATTCGCCACGCATCAACCTCTTCCTGCGTTGCGTCGTCCTGTTCAGGGTCATACCGCACATGAATGATACAGTCGCCCACGATGGGATAAGGCGCAGTAAATGCGTTTCCGAAGCACGCAGTCGTTGCGAGAATGTTGGGTTGAGGTTCTGCGACGAGTCGCCCTTCTTCGTGGGCGATGACATCAACGATTTGCGCAAAGCGCACGCCGTCCGAGAGGGTTGGCATGGGAATCGGTTCGTTGTGCGTCACGGGCGCATATTCTATGAGGCCACCAACGGCCTTCTGCTTCTGCGCAAGGGTCGGTTCATCCTCCCAAAATTGGGAGGGTATCGGGCTTTCTGTGTTAAACAAAATCCATAGGTCTTTCATTGGTTCATCTCCTTCATGGCTTCCTCCACTGCGGCACGAATGTCGTCGTCCGTGTGCGTGATGCGCTGGTGTGTGCGCAGTGCGGGGAATGCGTTGCTCGCCTTGCGGTGCGTGATGCGGCGCTTAGGCGGGGTCTGTGCGATGACTTTAGGCTCACTGCGCACGAATCGGGCGCTGGCCTCGCTGGTCGTCATCTTGATGAGAATGTGTCCGGTGGCGCAGGTGAAAAATCCTTTTGCGCCTTTCATGTCCCGACCACATGCGGGGCAGATGCCCGATAGTGCGGGAGTCTTGAGCGTCATGCGCACATCGGAAGCGCCGCCATCGGGACGGCGGCAAATCAGATGAGCAACGGTTTGGCCGCTCATGGTGTTCAGTCTTAGGGGTTCGTAGCCTTCGGGGATATTCATTTTTTGTTCCTCCTATCCAATGCGATTAAGTCGGGTGATATAAACATTAGGTTGGTTCGGCCCCGATTCAGTCCGTTTTGCAGGGCTTCAAGAATCGATACCTCTTCTTCGCCGCTTTGATGTGCGGCCTGCGTCCACTTGCGCAGGGACTCCCACGCCTCGCCGCCCGTGTTTTCAGGCGTTGCACGCATGAGCCAAAGGGATGCGCAGGCTTGAACGGTGTCGAGGACTGCGCTCATTCCTCATCACCGTCCTTCTGCGCAGGTGCAGGCTTACGCACCCAAAGCGCACCGTCGCCGTTGAGCAGACTGATGCAATCAATGCTCTCATGTGCGAGCGTGTGATAGCGCCCTATGCGCCCATCGGGAAGGCGCACAATCTCCGACCGAATCACGACGCACCAAGCGCCGCCCAATTCGTCGGGGAGTCGAACCGTATCGTATTCGGTGGTTGGCGCAAACACGCCGTCGCCCAAGCGCACTGCGCCTGAACCGTCATCCCAACCTGCGGCGTTGCCGAAGGAGTCAGTGCGCTCGCCTTCGCGCTCCCATTCGCCTGCGTCGTTGCGGAACCACTGCGTCACTCAGCAATCCCTCCATTCGCCCATGATGCGCACCTGCTCAAATGCTATGCAACTCTTGCCCTCGTTGAGAGGGTCGTCAATCTCGGCCTCTGCTTCGAGCCATGCGAGGTCGATGCTTCCGTAGTCTGCGCAATCGTAATAGGTCAGGTTGTCCTCCGACCAGCGCACAACGATGCGCCGCTCTTCGGGCTTCTCGTGGGGGCATTCGCTCCATGTGCAGTGTCCACCCACATGATGCGTCCATGCGCAGTCTTGCTCAGGCGTGAGCAGACCGAGCAGGAAGGTGATGTTCTCAGGCGTGCCGACTGCGCTCATTGTGAAGCCTCCTGTTCGGTGAGGAAGTCGAGGGCGGCGACGGCCATGCACTGAAATGCGCTCTCAGTCAGGCGTTGCATCATGGACATGACTTCATCGGCTTCTGCGTAGTCGCTTCGGGTCTTGGGCGGGGTGCTGTCGTGCGCATAGCGCCACATGGTAAAGTCGGCCCAACGCAGTGAGTCAAGGTAATACGGTCGGCTGTCAATCCAATGGTGGGCAAGGTTGCGAGCGTGGGCGGCGGTGCGCACTTCGCCGGTTCGGAAGTCGGTGCGGAGGTGCGCCATCATTTGAAGGAAATCGTTCCTCACTTGGGGGAGGCTTGGATAGGCCAGCCCCACGGCCTCCACAACCTTGCAGGCCATGATAATAGTCTCGTCGTCGTGCTTCTCAAATTTGTTTTCGGTGTTCATTTTGTTTCACTCCTTGTCAGCCCCACCTCGTCAGACGATATAAACACATCGTCGGTTCTCGGTGGGAAAGGGACTTCTTCGGGGGTCAAGGGCAGACCCACCCCCGCATAATGCGTGAGCGCATCATAGCGCACGCTCCACGGGTGCGCACTGCGCTTCGTATGCTCGTCGAAGGCGTGGGAAATGTGCGCATGAACCTGCTCAGGCATCCAGTCGTTCACCCGTCCGAGGTGGCGAATGACTCGCATGTGCGCACCTGTGGCGAAGGCTCGCCCCGTGTGCTTGACCCGGTGGCATTCAGGGCAGAGCGCAACGACACCCGTAAGCGTCTGCGTGTGCGTGGAATCGCAAAATGTCCACACCTCATGCGCCTCAAGGTCGTGTTTGCGCCCTTGGTTCGTGCCGACATCGCCGCAGACCTCGCAGACACCACCCGCTTGCGCATACACGAAGCGGCGCAACCTGTCCCACTGCGAGCGGGTCAGCAGACTGCGCAGATTTTTGCCCCAAGTCGAACGGGGGATTAACTCGCAGGTGAGCGTCAAACGGACCCCTCCTTATTCCAGCCACGGGATTCAGCCCGATAGAAAATAGCGCACTCAAGGCACACCTTGAGGCCGAGGTTGGGATGCGTTTCGCATTCGTGCTTCGTGTGCCGCTTCAATTGGCGCTCTTCGCAGGTGTCGCAGTCCCACCCCTGCGCACGCTGACAGTGCGAGCAATAACGAGCATCGCAACCAGCGCATGCCGTCATGCGTCCACCTCCCCAATCCAAGAACAACCATTATTCATCAAAAAGTGAATCTCGCCGTTGGGCTGAACGACGACATGATAACCATGCTGTGCGCCGTAGCACTGAACGCAAATTGAACCCTCGCCCCCATGTTCGGGGTTGGCTGTTTGCGCAGTCGTATATTTGGGGTTTGCACGGCTGAACGCTTCGTCGCACCATGCGCACCAACACGGCTCCGCATTGATGCGCTCAAGGAGGGCTTGATGGTAGGGGCAGTGCGTGCCGCCTCCTGCATCGTTTCGGCATCCTTCATATTGACAAGTGTTGCCCATCACTTGCACCTCCACACTTCGGAACCTTGGATGTTGCGCGCCCACACACGATGCTCGGCGCATCGGTATTCTTGCCATTCAACACGACCCCGAACCTCATAGCCTGAGAGAACGATGTCGTCATGTGCGCCGCACCTATGCACTGCGCAACACCGACCTGCGCCGATGCTGTCCTGCCGCACGATGAAGTCGAGGCAGTCCTTGCAGATGCTCGCCTGCGCATACGGGGCGGGAGCGGGGAAGCGCGCCACATGGGGAAGGCTTCGCTGGTCGCACCAACCGCAGAAAATGAAGTCCGTCATCACTGCGCACCCCCCACATCGCCAAAGCACGCACGGCAAATGAGCATAGGAGTCCCGAATTGCGCAGGACTGAGAACCATGTCGGATTTGTTTCCTTCGTCGTCGCACCATGCGCAACATGCTCGCACAGGCATGAAGTGCGAGGTGTTCTTGGGCTTGGGGCGCTCAGGTGCAGGCACGGGGTCGCTTGGGCGTGGTTGCGCAGGCTTCGGCGTGGTCGGGATTCCTGTCGGCTTGGTCGGTGGTTTGTCGTTCACGAAGTCCATCTCGCCCGCGTCTATGCGCTTGAATACGAGCCATGTGCCTTCCATGCGCTTGACCCAGTAGCCTGCGGCCTTGATTTCAGGCTTCTGCTTCTTCCACTGCGTCCAAAAGTCCTCGTTGGCGTTGGCCCACCAATGGGTGCGGCGCTTGTTCATTTTGAAATCTGCGCCGAATGCGCTCATCGTCGCATAGATGGGGCGGGGTTCGCTATGGTGCTGAATCTCGACGGTGTAGTGCTTGCGTAATTCACGCTCTTCAATCCACTTCTCGGCGTTCTCCATCGCATCGCTCAAGTCAAAGGCGAGGTTTTGCTGATAGCGGCAGGTGTGCAGTCGGCCACCAAAGGGGTGCGGTTCAATGCGCTCAACATAGAGCGTATAGAATTGGGTCTTTGCCCCGGTTCGGCAGATGTGCAGGATGGCTTTTTTCTCGTCGGTCATGCTCAAGCCCATGCAGACACATGATATAAACATAAGGCAGAAAATGGCCGATTTTTGCCGATTTTTGGGGGGTCGCTGGTCGGCGGGAGGTCAAAAAATCTATGGGAAAAAGTCGGCTTAATAGGGGAGGCTGGTCGGCTCGGTTCGGCTCGGCAGGTTTTGCGCAGAAAGGTCGGCCTTCGGCGGTGGGCGCATGGTGCGCTCGCCCCCCGTGCGGCGTGCGGCGCGTGCGGCGTGCGCAATTGCATAGGGATGGGAGGCCGATAGGCTCGCAGTGCATCGTTTTGGGGGTTGCGCCGTGGGGATAGAACCCCGGCAAATGCGGCGCAGTGCGTCGTTTTCGACATGAAAAAAGCGCCCCGTTGGGCCATGTTTGGGCTGAATCGGCACGGGGCGCACACCGATTCTCAAGCCGTTTCGTTTGTCTGTTTCGGTCCTCCTATGCTTCGCAGTGTTGCGTTTTTGGTGTCCTCAAAGGTATTCCTTGAGCGCCTCGGTCACGACTTCAACGGCTTGCCCGATGACCTGCGCCGTGTGGTTTGTTCGTGGCACTAAGCGCATGAAAATCACATCATCAACGCCCATAATGGCCTTCATTTCCTCGACCATGTTGTCATCAATCTCACGGGCAGAACCGAGGCCACTGCTCACCGTTTCGGGGTCAAGTGCGCAGATGCCCGAGAACCAAAGCGACCGGAACGCCCACGCGCTCATTCCATTGACAACCTCAGTGGGGCGCAGTGTGTCTTTTGCATCCTTCAAGCGAACCAATTGAAGCGAATGTTCCGCATTGTTGTGGTGGCTATGCATGCCGCATTCGTAAGCCAAGATTTCAACATTGAAACCCCGGCGGCTCAGGAAGTCGGCGGCGATGGTTGAAGCGATGCCCATAACGCGCAGTGCTTCGGCATCAATTCGCCAATTCGCAGTGATAGGCACGGCGAGGCTGATGACCTTCGCAGGGCGGCGCACACGGCGGCGGCGGCTCATCCAATCGGTCCGGCCTTCAAACAGGCGGTCCATGCTCATGCTTCCGGGTTTGTCCGACCAAATGCGGTGCGTTTCGTTGAATTGGCGCATGGCCTGCGGCAGTGCCTCGGTCATTTTCTGCGTCATTTTGTCATCAAAGGTCGGCGCAACCGTCGCCAATTCAGCGCACAAGTCGCCTATGGTTTTGTCTCGCAGTCGCTCGATTTCTTCCGGTGGGAAGCGCAGTTTTGAAGGGTATTTTCGCATGACTGCGCCAACGGTGTCATCAAGAGCATGGCTTTGCGCTGTATGATTTCCGGCTTTCAGTGCGTCGTTTGAAGCACTGAGCCAAGCGCCAAAAGAGCGCATGGTGTCGCAGAAAACGACATTTCCGGCGGCGGGGGTATCAACCCGAACCACACCGGGAACCGGTGATGGGTGGTAGTTGAAGCGTCCATTTTTCGTGTTCATCTTCTCATCCTCCTTGCTTTTGGTGTTGCGTTTTTGCACAGAATCGGGAGAGCGCCGAGGCCGTCCGTCATTCTCTGCGCAGAACGCTTCAAGCGGCTCCTCCGGTGTCGGTGTTGGTGTTGATGTCGGCGTTGAAGGATTGAAGCGAAAACGACGCACTGCGCACCTTCTCCGCCGCCTTGCGAGCCTTCGCAGGCATTGGCGCAAGGCCGCTCATGTCGGCATCATCAGGCAACGGAACGCGCTCATCAAAGCCGAGCAGTGCGGCGTTTTCTGCGCCGAATTGAAACACGGTTTCGCTGAGGGCGTATTCCTTCCCGAAGTCTTGAGCGAGCGACTCGGCGTTCATCATCACCCGGTAGGAAAAGACGACACGGCGTGCCCTTCGCTCTTTGCTGAGAATGCGCAGAGCGCGCACATCATCGGCAATCGTTGGAGCGAGAGCGTCCTCAATGGCGGGGTCAAAGTCCACATCAACGAACCCGGCGGCGAAGCGGTCAAGCGAGGCCAACGACTGCGCATGACTTGCCGTGAAATCCTCGTTTGCGCCGTTGCCTCGGGTGTTGGCCGTGGCGATAACGACGCATCGGGGGTGACGGTAATGCCGCACGCCGTCCGGGTCAATGATGAACCCGTTGGCGAGCATCGCATTCAACGCACTGAATGACGGCGGGGCGAGGGTGTCGATTTCGTCAAAAACAAGGATTCCGGGCGAGCAAAACGACTTCATCACGGCCCCGGCGAAGAAGCGCCAAGCACCCGATGGCGTGCCGCTTCCGTCGTCGAAAAACGCAGGACTCAAGCGGCCCATCAGGTCGGAGGGTTGCTTCTCCTCGTTGCATGACTCCACATGGCACACGGCTTGCTTTTCCATGCCCTTGAAGAACCCGATTTTGAGCAATCGCTTGAATATGCCCTCGCTCATGTAGGTTTTGCCCGTTCCGGGGTCGCCTACAAGCATGATATTTTGAGCGCGGTTGCGCTTGCTCAGTGCGCTGATTTTGGCGAGAATCTCCCTCTCTTGACGGTGGATGATTTCGCCTTCATCGGCGGCGGGAACGGCGGGGCCGTCGTCCGTTTTGATGTGGAGGATGACCGGCGCATTGATTTCTTTCAAGCGTTGTTCAACGGCTTCCAGTGCCTCGGTTTTGGCTTCATCCGTCGCCTTCTCAATGTGCTGGAAGATGCTCGTTTGAGCGGCGGTCATGCCGTCCTTGAAAGCACGGGTTTCTTCGTCCACGATTCGGCGCACTGCGGCTTCATCAACTGCGCCGGAGGACATCGCTTGAGCAAGGAGGGCGGCGATTTGCGCCGGGACACCCTCGGCGGCGGGAATCGCGGCGGGTTCATCGCTTGATGGCGTTCCGTGCGGCGTTTCTGCGTGCGCAGAACATCGGACTTTCTGCCCCCGTGGGCTTTCGGTGTGGATGTGGCCCGCTCCTGCGGCGACATCGGTGCCACAAACGGCGCACTGCCCCGCCTTTCGGTTCGGTGGTCGGGTCGATGTCGGCACGGTTGGCGCAGGGGTCGGTTCAGGCGTTGGTTCAGGCGTTGGCGTTTGAGGCACTGCGGGAACATCGGCGGCGGTCAAGCGAACCTTTGCGCAGGCTTCGCAATGCGGCTTGTTCTGCGAGTAGCCCGAAGCGGGGAGCATGGCCTTGATGTCTCCCGATTCAATGCCGTTCATGCAACCTGCGCAGGCTATCGTTTTTCGGCCCGATTCATGGCGGCGAATCTTGACCCCGTGCTTCTTTGCGCCGTCTTTGGCCCACTGCGGCATAGGTTGCCGGGTCGCACCGATGAGGGCCAAACCGGACCACTGCGGCGCAAAAGTCGCAAAAATCAGACCGACCACGGCGGCGCATAGAAGCGGCGCATAGGCTCGCAGTCCTTCGCTTTCGGTGAAGCAATCAATGCACTGCGCCGGTCTTAGCGTCGTATCAACGGCGAAACCGTCGTTTTGATGAACGCCACAAACGGCGCACTGCGGCTCAATTCGGGCATCTCGCCATTCGGCAAGGGCCACAAACGGCGCACTGATGAACCGTCGAATCGCTACACTGCGAGCCTTCCGGCGTTCTTCCTTGATGAGCAACGGGATGACCCGATTCAAGGCACGGCGAACCCTTCGGCGTTGGCGGCGCTCGCTGAGAATCAAGCGGCGCTCATGGCGCTTGAGCGAATGACGCGACCAAACCCACGGACTGCGGCCCGGTTCGGCGTTGAAATTCACCTCCTCTGCCAAGTCCACCGTTTGACCCACGGCGGCGGGGTTGGTTGGGTGTCCTCCGAGAAGGACGGCCATCATCAGAGCGATGAGGGCGCAGGCTACTGTTTTCAACTTCATGTTTTGCATGTTGTATCTCCTGCCGTTGTCGGCGTTTCGCCTTTCTCATGGGGAGTATATCAACCGGGAATTGATGCAGGAGCGTTCAAGAACGGGTTTGATTGATATACTAAACCTTGCCCGCTCACGGTTTCATTTTTACACCGCTTTTCAACGACGCAAACGATGGGACGCAGTGCATCGTTTAGCACTTTGCGCAGTGCCGCAGTGCATCGGTTAAGGTCGGCCTAAATCGTCCAAAATCGGCACTTTCCGACAGGCTCGCAGTGTCCCGTTTGGAAATCCTAAACGGCGCACTGAAAGCCCGCTCCCCCCGAAAGTCGGCGGCGCAGACCGGACAACCGGGGCAAAATGGGGCGCAGTCCATCGAATAGACCACTTTCGGCGCACATCGGAAACCGACAGGCTCGCAGTCCCACGGTTTCCTTTTTGCACTGCGGCGCAGTCCATCGGTTTTGGGATTTGGCGCAAATCGGCTTTTTCCGGTTTCCGGCGCAGAAGTCGGCATTCTTCCCAAATCCGGCGAACCCCGCCGAATCGGGGAATGGCTCGCAGTGCGTCGTTTTGTCCGGTGGTGTGTCAAGCCGCCGAGGGGCCGCCGGTCAAGCAGTGCAACGGTTTCGGACGCAGTGCAACGGTTTCATTTGGCCTCCGCCCCGCAGTGCGTCGTTTTTGCGCTCGTTTTCCGGTTTCTGACGGACTCCTGAGCCACGGTTCGACGACCCTAAACGACACACTGCGGCCCTGTTTCGTCCTTCAATCGCCCCCTTTGCGCCGTTTGCTCAATTCCTGAAAATGGAAAGGGTGCTTCCGGTTTCCGGCGGCGTTGGGGTGATTCTTGAACGGATTGGTTCAACGGGGTCGACGGGTGGGGCGCAGTCCATCGGTTTC
>Ga0098055_1001685_pt1 | contig 11797 bp, 21 predicted proteins | sample 17_taG_FD_75107 | JGI IMG/M metagenome (GOLD analysis project Ga0098055, IMG submission 75107) | Marine viral communities from the Subarctic Pacific Ocean - 17_ETSP_OMZ_AT15314 metaG | ecosystem: Environmental > Aquatic > Marine > Oceanic | place: Pacific Ocean | collected 2015-01-18 | reverse complement strand
CTACCATGGGCTTTTAACCATATATCATCATATCCTTTACTAAGTAAGTAGTTTACAGCTTTTCTATTGGAGAATCTCATTCTCTCCCTAGGATTCAATGAAAAGACCTACCCTTTTTAATGCATCTATGGTTCTAACAACCTCTGGATAGTCTTTAATCTTAACCTTGAAGCTAACATACTTTTGATCTCTATCCCTTAATCTTGTAGCAATATGCATACATGAATTACTACAGTATTTAGATGATGTTTTTCTTAGACCAACTTTTGATATTTTTCTGGCACATACTGTACATTTTTTTAAATGTGGTTTATTTTCCTTTCTATACTTCTTTTGAAAATACCCAGACTCTTTACGTGCCATGATTCTACATCTGTCACAGCAATATTTTACTTGTTTATACTGTCTTTTTAAAGCAAGTGAGTTATCACAGTAAAGACAGAATTTCTCTGGTTTCTTTGTATATTGATTAGCCATGTGGCTCACCTGAGTGATGACATAAACAATCACAGTCGTCATCTTCTATGTGTTTATGTTCACATACATTACAACCACTTGAAGGCATGTGGTCTATTTCAAACCTACTTGGAAACATTATTCCTCCTTATTATCTATGCCTTTTGCATTTAGAATGTATTCTGCATCTGCTTGTGGATGTTCTGGAGAATCTACCATTCTAGCAACACGTTTTTTACCTGATTTCTTAAAGTATATTCTATAAGTAGCTGCGTGACCAACAACATTACCACCTATTGGTTTTACAGGGTCACCAAACATAACTGATGGGTCAGTCTGTACTTGGTTAGTGTATACAACTGTAGTTCTAAAATAGTATGATATGTTCTTAACATGAGTCATTAATCTTGCTATTTGGTTTTGTCTGTCTGCTAGTGTACCTCTACCAAGATATTCTTCTCTAAATTGTCCTATAGCACCATCTATTACAACCAATCTTGGTCTTTTCTCTTCCATTATTTTAGATAATGCATTAACAGTTCCGAGTAATTGCTCTGTATTAGGTGTATAATAATATTTGATACGACTTAGTGCTTTCTCCATGTCTTCTCTGGTCTCAACCATTTCTCTGGCTTTCATTATTTCAAGTATTCTTGTTGGTCTAAAAGTATCCTCACAATCAATCCAAACTACATCCTCACCCTCTGATATTGCTTGGGCTGTTAATGTATTACAAAATTGTGTTTTACCTGAACCAAATTCTCCATATACTTCATATGTACACTCTGGTTTAACACCACCACCAAATAATTCATCTAATGCCTTAACTTTAGTTTCTAACACAGGTTGATTTTCATGATATTCCATTAAATCAATAACATCCATATCAGATTTTCTTATTAGGCTATTATCTTCAAGTATTTTCTGAGCGTTGAAAACCCAAGAATCTGCTTTGGATTTTGCAACACCTGTTATCTCTGAGATTTCTCTACCTCCCCTGATACAAACATCAATCAAAGATGTGACACCAAAATCAGTTAGTTTCTTTGCAGTAACTGCACCAACACCATCTAGTTGAGAAATATCTAAGTCAACTTTTGGAATTGTTTCTGTTGAAACTTCAACTATACCTACGTTTGGTTCTAATTCAGACACACTATCTATAGAATCTTCTACTATATTAGTGTTACTGGCTTCTTCTTTAAGTTTTTTTGTACGTACCATCAGCCATCAGTTTTATTGTGTTTGTGTTTTCCCATCTATGAAATAGTTTAGTTGCATCTAGATTAGACACACCCTCTTCTTCTAACTTTTTCATAAAGTCTGTTAATTTTACTTTACCTTCTTTATCTGCACAATCAGCCCACATTTTATGATATGTTTGTTCTTTTGACATTTTACCACTGGTAAATAGTTTATTTTGTGTTCCTCCAGATGCAATATCAATATCAAAGTTTGAATACATGTTAACAAGTAATTGTCTTACAGCCATTATATCTTCAACTTCTACATCATTCTTTAACTTTAATTTGGCATGAGCCATGCTAAGTCTGATTAATGCTTCAAGTTGTCTAATACCTATATTGAACTGCTCGTTAGATGATTGTCTAAGTTTTTCATAAAGTCTAACAATTTCCAGTCTAACTTCTTTGGTTATTTGTGGTTTACATTTCTTCACAAGATTAATATATGCTGTTAACTCCCTAGATGAGAATCTACATGTTCTATCAATATCCACATTATCAAATCCATCAAGTATATGATTTGCTTTCTGCATATCTTCTGTTACGTTGACTTTATCTTTTATCAACCATATCAAATCGAATCTAGATAATAACGGACTTGGTATGTTTATGTTATCCATTAATGTTAGATTATCATCATAATTACCAAACTTTGGATTTGCAGCTGCAAGTATACTTGTTTTAGCATCAAGTGTCATCGATACACCTGCTTTTGCAATAGACACTGTTTGTTGTTCCATTGCCTCATGCATTGAACTTCTGTCATCTTTATTCATCTTATCAAATTCATCAATAAATGCTTGACCTCTATTACATAGTGGTAATACACCTGCCTGTGCAACCATTCTACCATCACTCAATTTCACCATTCCTATAGTTAAACCAGCACTAGTAGTACCTTTACCTGAAGTGTAAATACTCTTTTGTGTGACCTCTTTACCATATTTCAATAATTCAGATTTTGCCATTGAAGGGTCACCAACTAATAGAATGTTGATATCAGACCTCTTCTTTGACTCCACACCCCCTACTAATTGGAGTAAACATGATAGTTTAATATCATTATATCCGTAAATATGTGGTGCATAACTATTAACAAGTTTGTCAATGAAGTCACCCTCTTCTATATCTTCCTTTATACATTTGATTTCGTCATCTGTTGGTAAAATCTCTTCAACATCATCAACATCTGTTAAAGATATAACATCTATGTATACATCATTCTCATCCTTCTTTTCATCGATATCAGATCTAAATATACCAAGTATTCTTTTCTTTTGACCTATGAAAGAAGTTCCAACTTGATCTCCAACTACTTTACCATAGAACATTATAGGTGAATTCTTTTTTGCAAACTCTAACGGCTGAACCATTAATATTGTTTGTATATCTTCTGTTATAACCCCACTTTTCTGAATATCCATAGGTGCTCTTTTACATGCTGGATTTACACATTTTAAAGTGGGTAATTTCCTTTCAAAATTAGCTTTCACTTTTTCTTTTGTGTAACAATTTGGACACATAACATAAGCTTCCTTTACAAATGTTTTAGGTGCGTCTGTTCCATTAATAAGTGCTGTAAATGATACGGTTTGACCCTCTTTCTTGGAGTTAATATCATCCATATTTATGTCATCATCTGAAATTAACTTGACCTGTAAACTCTTAAATACTTGGAAAACATTCATATCTACCAATTTCTGGTCTTTTAATTTCAACACTGAATTTTTGAATGATGTTCTAAATCTGTCTTGATTAGAAAGATACAAATCAATCCACTCATCAGATGATATATTCACAGTTAAGGTGTCACTAGGTCTCAATGAATCTATAATATCCAACCAATATCTGTTTGATAGGCGTTGAGTTATATTATCCTCAAATGCAGAATCTGTCATATCTAACATCTTCTTGAACTCTCCTTTTCAACCAAATTACCAATCTGATAAAGTCTGTCTTGTAGTTTTGAGAATTCTTCTGGCGACATAACCCTCACTTTCTCCTCCCATTTGTTAATAGGTGCAAAGAAAATAGGTAATGATGATTCAACACTTTTATCTGCAAAGTCTAAAATGTTTGCATTTTCCTTATGATTTTTAAGGTAATCTTCAATCATAACTGCTATCCATGTACTCATACTAATGTGAGGAGGTTTCTTCATATTAGCCTTTTCAAAAATCTCTTTTGTTGATTTGTTAATTGAAATTGTTACAGTGGTTCTATCAAACTTCATATTATATGATATAGATACTAGTATTAAAGGCTTGCTGGCTACTTAGCTAAGTCTTAGCTAAACTTAGTTAAGTTAGTTAACGTTAATTAACTAAGTTTTTTTCGTCTTGGGTCTAGTTTTGTAATGGTAAACCTTCTAGTGGTTGTAATATTGTAACATCTTCTGGCATAACAAGTTCTGTTTGTACGTCTCTTTTAGTGAATTCATTTATAAATCCTTGAACTTTTGTGCTCTCTACTAGTGTTTTCATCTCATCACCTTTAGAATTTTTCCATTTAATTTCAATGAACATAGAGTGAGTTAAAACTCTGGGGTATTTAAGAATTACTGGTTAAGAAATATAGAAGGGTATATAAGAGTTCTTGGTTTCCAAAAATTAAATCTTAGTATATATCGGTGTTGAGCCACATCTACAAGTAACTCTCTTTATAATTGATTGACCTGCTAGTGCTGACGTTGCCTCACGTATTCGTCTTGGGTCTATATTACCAAGTGCAGCGTTCAACTCTCTGGCTGTACAACCATGGTCACCAGCCTCATCAACAGCTTTTAAAACAGATTGTTTTATTTGCTCATAAACTGGTAGTGGTTTCTCCATATGAGAATCCTCAACTATCTGTTTATTGTTTCTCACCTGTCTTCTAACCATGTAAATTCACCTTATTTTCATATGCATTAAACTCCAAAGTCTGAGTACCAATACCAGTTGCTACAATTCCATTCTTTCTATCCATATAACCGTCGTATTCGTTGGTCAATGTGTTCTGGAATGTTCCAGCATTCACTAAGTATATTGGTCTAGCATATGATTTACCAGTCTCCCAATCAAAGTCATAAACAAGTTCCTCTTTAGACATTTTTTGATGTAAGTGACCACAAACGTAAATATCAGCATTCCAGTTTTTCTTCATCTCTCTGAACATGTTTTCAGGTGTACCACCACCACTTCCATGCATTAATGCAATAGACCATTCTGCTAGAGGTTCATCCTTTTTGAATGTTTTTCTATTCTCAAATACTCTAACTCCAATCTGGGCTCTTGCACCTAGAAAGTCGATATTATTAGGTGAGCAGAATCTATTCTCAATATAAGGTCTAGTTATTTGTTTAACATTATACTCATGATTTCCATGTTCTAAACCCCAAACCTTCTCATTAACACATTTTGGATATGAACCTTCTTTCATCTCTTCTTGAATATCAAATAATGGTTGTGATGCTTTTTGCCATCCCATTGTTTGATTATCAATATCATGTTCTACAATACTGTCTGGATTAAATCTTTTATCGTATATGTTTATTGCATCTATTTGGTCACCTAAAAACAGTGTGAATCTATTATTGTTTTTTGCTATCCTATCAACTGCTTGTTTATATTTAAACGAATCAAATCCTCTATGACCCCAATGTATATCAGAAAGAACTTCAAGAAATATTGAATCTGTTTTCTTTAAACCCCAATCAGATAATATTATTACAACTATTTTACTAAACATCGTTAAATATTGTACGAATCACATATATTTAAGCATTACTGGCTAAATCTTGTTGCTCAGTTTGTGCTAAATAAGCTGCGTTTCTCTCATCCTTTATTTTTTTATAGTAAGCTTTTCGTCTCATATCATTTTGGTAACCATCAGGTAAATGATGTATGCACGGTTTTGCTAATGTGTAAACACCACACGAATAACATTCTTTTTGTATCGATTCTAGTGACTTGTATACTTTTTTTTGGTAGATAGGGTCATCCCAATTATATTTTCTTTTACCATTTACGAATTTCTGTGAATACTCTTTGAGAGGTCTCCATTTTCCAGTTCTCTCATGATAATCTTTATCCCATTTTACCATTAAATATCACCTAATACCTCTTTCGAGTATTTAACATTAAGAAAAAGTGTGGTTCTATTAATATTTGCAGCTGATGCTATGTCTTGTGCAGTTACTATTTTACCATTCACATCTCTAGGATATTTCACACCTTTCAATGTGTTAACCCAGCATTAGAGTAATCATTTCTACTATTTGTTAAGTCTTCTATATCAACACCAACATATCTTATACGTCTAAATCTAGAAACTGGATATTTCACAGTTCGTACCCTACCTTCTATCACCCTATCATGTACTTCAGATGAGAAAAACTTTCTTTTATCTCCAGCTCTTCCATGAAAATCATTATGTCTCATTTCTACTATCTTATCTGGATAATATATCATAAGTATCATATGGGCTAATTCATGTATTATTACACTCATATTTTGCAACATAACTAGGTTATTACCACTGTTTGTTATGTAACAGATGAGGTTTCCTCTACCTGTAACACCGTGTGGTATGTTGAAATCCAACTCTTCAGCTCTAGAATCACCAGTATAAAATCTACCATCATATTCAGATGTTGATTTTATCTCAATCTTCCACTCATCTTGTTTCCTCAATCTTCCATAATCACTATAATTATAATGTTCATATATGTAATTCAATATCATTCTTTGATATAATGAAGCATCTATTTTATCAAGTTCATCAGATATTATTATTCTCATTATTCAAAAACCCCATCACTACAGTCAACTACTGAGCCACAGTTCTCACAGATTTGATGACAGACTGTCATTTTTCTCATAACTTGGTCACATTTAGCACAGTTCATTTCGTTCCTCATCATATTTACATGAAAGATATACTAAGTAATTTATTGTATCTTGTATAGTATCATCTATTTTCTCATCAATTATGGCTGGATTTACCGATGGATTTGATGTTAATGATACCAATCTCATAACTTTATCAGATATCCTAACTAATATAGATTGACATGCTGTATCTACTATACCTAACTGTTTTGATACTGTAAGATTAAATAATGTGTCTCCTTTAGACTGTTGTTTCCTATTATAATCTGCACCTTTACTCTCAACCATAGCAAAAGCACCATCAGTTAGTTTCTTATGTTTACTTTTTACTTTTTTGAGAGTTGTCATATAATCACCATAAAAAAATAGAGAAGGGGAATATTATTCCTCCTTTACTGTTTCCAATGCCAACATTTTATTACCTGTTGTATTGGATTCTCGCTCAACCACTAATGCATCCAAGCCGTCTGAAGCATCTAGTGCTACACATTTTTCGACTTGTTCAGACCACCACCCATCAGGTTTTCCTTGACCGACGATGGTTTTTGCAAAAGTATGACGTAGTCCATCGGTTGTTTTAATTTCAATCATGTCTGAGTCATACTTTGAGTTGTGCTTTACTTTGAACCCTTGGATTGTGATTGCATCGCCTTTTTTCAAAGGTGTTGAGTCTTCACGCTCTTCTGGGTCTAGAACTTTTGAAATATTCATTATGTTACTATAATCATACTATTATATAAGCCTTACTGGCTACTATCTAGAAAACAGAATCTTTAGAATACTTTCTAACACTTGCATTATTTGTAATCTTAATGAAAGTATACCAGCGTCTTCAGAAAAGTCAAATGAATTTGTATCTATATTTGGGTCAGGTCTCTTTTCAGCTTGGGTTTGAGCACTATAAGGCATTTCATTGATAACAAAAGAATCAACTTCTACACCAAGTCTATATGCTACCATTCTGTCACCTTCTTGTTGCCAACCAGTAAATCCTTCTGATGTTTCTACTAGCTGTGGTTCTTCAGGTATTATAGCTATTACTTCAGGTATGTTTTGTACAACCTCAGGTATAGGACAGTTAACAACATCCAAAGTAAATATCTCATCTATGTAAAAGGTAGAATCAAATTTGTATATGTTACAAGTATCAAATGTATGTGTTATTGAAGGATTGTCTTGATTTAAGAAATTATGACCACCTTTCCAAGGGTTAGAAATATCATGTGCCTCTCCATCTCTAATAATAAACGTGACTTTATCATTATGTGTTGCATTGAGATATTGTGGTGTAAATCCATCATCTGTGCTTAATTCTACAGTGTATTCCTCAGAGTAAGCAGTACCTGTCATTAAAATAAGTAATGGTATTATACCAAGTAGTAATTTATTCATACTATTTATTATCCTATAAGTATTTAAGCCTTACTGGCTAGTTTATTATTTGCACAGAAAACCTGTAAATCTAAGCCATGTTGCTGTACAGCAGATAAAACATTGTTATATTGTATAGCCAACTTTCTATAATCGGTTACTAAACTATTGTATTTCTCTTCCAATGTAGGTTCTTTTTTCTTACTTTTATTCATCTTGATTCCTCTTTGCTACAACCACACCAGCCAAATGTACTAGCTGATTTAAAACTGTTTGCCTAATCATACCAAATCTATCACTATTTACATCCTCTTGTGGATATACTTTCTTGGTTAATTCGTGTGCCTCTTTGAAGTATTGCTCCCAAAGACCACCTATAATTTTAGTATCCTCAGATATTTGAACCTCTGGGACTTTGGTAATAATTATGTTTGCTGGGTTTCCAAATGCTTTCGGAGTTCCTAAAATTCCACCTTGTTGAGAGAAACATTCAATATCTTGGCATATTGCCTTTGGTGTTTTTTGATAGCAAATCTCATCACCAACACTCCACGATTCACCACATATTTTACAACCACCATCAAACTTTGCTTTAATTTTAGTTCCCATGCATTTCTATTATCGTACATATATATAAGTCTTACTGGTTATTATCGGTACTTAAACGTTTAAACAAGTATATTTATAAATGATAAAAAAAATAAAAAACATGGATAAATTAAAAATTATTTCTATGGGAATGTTATTACTATCATTTTCAATGTTACTTACAACACCGATAGTTAATGCACAATATCCAGATGAAGGCTCTGACAGATATGAATATCTTGGTGTAAGACATGACACTAGACCAAATGTATGTTTGTTTGAACCTAATCCAACTAATGTTGATTGGGAATATTGGAAGGATGTAGAAATAGAGTCATGGAAAGCTATACTTGATTGGCAAGTAGAGATGACTGAGTTTTTACCTGAAGGTGATTGGAGTATGTATATTCATAGTACAGTTCCTTATGAAGAACACTGGAATAAAACCCCTGATGATTATAGACATTGTAGTATATTTTTAACATTTGAAGCTTGGAATGAAGACCCAGAAAGTAAAGCATTGGGACTAACAGGTATTGATTTTGCTAAAAGTTCTCATAAATTTACATACATAGTTGTTTATCTACATGCAGTAAAAAATACAAGTATAGTATTGAACTTTGATGATGCAGAGAAAGATCCTATAACAGGTTTAACTAAATTTAAAATAAATCTAGCTAGAGAACAATTACCATTACAAACCGTTTATAATATAATTCTTCATGAGTTAGGACATGGTCTAGGTCTTGGACATTATGAAAGCCAATCTCCAAATGGACTTAACCGATCTACGATGACACCAAGTTTAAAGCCTTTTAGTAATGAAGTTTTTGAGGTCACTATAGCAGATAAATTCATGTTAGGTTATCTTTATGGTACTGATGGATATCAAAAACCACAGCCAGTGGTAATAGATGATTACTGTTTATTTGATCACGGAATAAAAATAATAGGCTGTTTCTAGAAGAAAACCTTATATATTATAGTTTATAAGAGATAATATGGCAAGACGAAAGATTGGTAACTCACACACCACTATTAGTATAAGATGGGAGGATAAAGAGAAGTTCAGAAGGTTCGCAAAGTTTGTGAAGAAAACAAAAACTGGTGACCTATATGAAAGTGATGCTGTTTTGTTTAATAGAATACTACAGAGTTACATTAATAATACTGAGCCTGAAGGAGAGGGTCATTCAACATATCCAACAAAGACTACTTCTCAAGAACAAAACCAGCAAGGTTAAAATCCCTGCTTATCCATTTTAATTTTATTTTATGATTCATTCTTTTTATACATTTTAAATACAAAGGTCTTAAAGACTCTGTAGTAACTCTCCACTCACCATTTATTTGACTAACTACTAGTTTAGAATCACTATAAATAGTAACTTCTTTAGATGAATATCTATTCTCAATATACCTAAGTGCATATTCAAGTGCTAAGTATTCAAGCTCATTGTTTGTTAAACCGTCACCTCTAGTTTTCACTATGGTGAAATCTTCATTCTTATCAACAAGACATATTCTGGAACCTCTAGTCCCACCGTCTATGTATATTTTTATCACTGATCTTCTTCTTTCTTTTTGTCCGTATATATTTTTCTACACATTGGACTACAATAAATACGTTGTCGTCCTTTATACCTCCAAGGTAATACAGCATTACATTCTATACAGTAATGTGTGTCATCTTTTCGCATATAAAGCTTTCTGTGTTATAATATATAAAGGTTGCTCTTATTAATCTTTTTGAGACTCATGCTCTGCATGTTCTTCTTTGGTATATTCATCTGGTCTACCCTCTTCATCTAGTACTTTACCGAATGGTTTTTCTGTAGTGCTTTCAGTACCACCAAAGCCTTTCGTCTTTTCATCGTCATCTCTTTTTGATGGTTTAACTACGTTATCCCATTCACCTTTTTTCTCAAGCCCATTATATGCTTGATTGATTAATTCTATTGCTTTGTGAACTATTTCATCTTCTGATTTTTTATACATATGATCACCTATTGATTCTTTTTGATCACCATGCTCTCTTCTTGCATGACCCCATTCAGAATAGTGATCATCTTTAGGTTTACCACATGATGTGCAAGTGTTTTCATCTTCTGATTTTTTTGAACCACGAACTTTAGATGCTTGATCACCAAAACTTTGACCTCTTTCTGCTGAATAGTGTGGATCTGTTACTTTATCTCCACCTTGTTTATACTCTTCTGGTGAAATATCTACTCCTTCAGCAGTTGAATGCTGTGTGTTAGATGTATCAGTTTTATCTTGTGGCTTTTTTTCTAGTTTACTTGTGTCTACACCTGCACTTGCTGAACCTGTATTTTCAGATCCATATCTATTTCTACTACCATAGCCATGTGAAGCTGTAGTTCTTTCAGTACCACCATAGCCTTTCAATTTCAATAATTTACATTTGATAATTGTCAAGTCTAATTCTGCTTTAGTTTTTGGTAATGCTCCTTCTTCATGTGTTGGTTGTTTTATCCTAGTACCTTTTTCATCTCTAGTTCTACCAGTAGGTTTACTTGATGCATCTGCACCATGTGATCTTACATGAGCACCTTCTGCTGGTTTACCAGTTCGTGTTAAGGAATCTTGTTTTCCAGAACCATGAGTTGTTACAGATTGATCTTTATGTGGTTTTGGTTTTTCTGGTATGTTTTGACCACTTGCAAGTTCTACTTTTCCTTCAGAACTGAATGATCTTTTATCACTACCATGTTCTACTTGTGAAGAGCCACTTCCATATGATGTTACTGTGTCTACCCTATCTTCATGAACTTTACCACCTGTAGGAGTTGTTTTCTGCTCCTTACCTGTACTATCGGTGAATGTGTTTTCTTTTTTTGGTGTGTCGTTATAATCTGTACCTTGTCCTATTTTAGTATTTCCAAATGCTGATAAATCTGATTGTGATTCTTTTTTATCTTTACGTACATATCTAAGTCCCCAAGTATTCAAATTGATTTCTGGTTCACCGACGGTCATTGTTTTTTATCCTCCATTTGATTGTCTGCTCTACCTTTTTTATCTTTATTTTGTTGAACTGGGTCATATTTGTTACCACCATCACCAGTTCCTTGTGCTAATGATGTAGGCTTTTCACTGCCATCTATTTTAATATTTACTTTTGATAATTTTTGACCAACTGATGGTTTTTTCTTTTCGTGTTTGAACTGTCCTTCTCTTTTACCACTATGTGAGAATCCCTCATAGTCTTTTGGTGCATCGAATGGTGTACTAGTACTTACACCT
>Ga0098055_1001683_pt1 | contig 11813 bp, 14 predicted proteins | sample 17_taG_FD_75107 | JGI IMG/M metagenome (GOLD analysis project Ga0098055, IMG submission 75107) | Marine viral communities from the Subarctic Pacific Ocean - 17_ETSP_OMZ_AT15314 metaG | ecosystem: Environmental > Aquatic > Marine > Oceanic | place: Pacific Ocean | collected 2015-01-18 | reverse complement strand
CGTTGCAAAGCCGTGAACACCCGCATAGGCGGCTCTAAGACCTCTCAGCACATGAGGGGCGAAGCCGCTGACATCAAAGTGCGAGGCTTAGACGCCAAAGACCTGATCGAAGCGATTATCCTTTCGGATGTACCGTTCGATCAGGTCATTGGGTATGACCCCTACCGTGGGGGCCATGTTCATATCTCAGTAAGGGTGGGAGCCCCTACAAAGAACCGTCGTCAGATTCTTTGGGCTCCGAAGGGCGGCGGCTACCGTAGCTATCAGCCAGCTGGTTCATTCTGACATCGAACGCTTCGATGTCGCGCATCAGCATCTTCCACATTGCCACTGCGGCAATCGGTGTGCAGAGGCAGCCTAAGAGCGTGATGAAGTCGAGCATGGAATTTCTCCGTTGGGTCTTCGATAAGGTCGAAGGGGTCGTTAGGTAGGGGCTTAGTCAAACTATGCTGAAGTGCGAGCCTTAGAAGCTTGTGCATTACAGGTCCAGAAGCTCAAGAAGGTCCATGGTGCGCTCTTCGGAAGCCCGCTCCATAGCTTCCTCAAGGACATCAAGTGCAGCCTGACGTGCATACTTGATAGCCTCGACCGGGCACCCCGCCGGGATGCGAATGTGAATCTGCTTCGGCCCACGGTTGCGAAGGTTTGGGTCGTTCCGGATGGCGCGGTATTCCTTGCCGTCCCGGGAGCCGGAAGACGGGCGACGGTCGATGACCCAGCCGTTATTCTCAAGGCAAGCGATACGAGCCTGAAGGTTGCGGGTCTGGGTGCGAGCTACGAGGTCAGCTGAGTGGCACCAGCCTCCCCTAAGCATCTCAAGGATAATCTCGTCGTGGGTTCGCTGGGCGTCAGTGTGGTGGTAAGTCACGGGTTCCTCTCCTTTAGTCGAAGAAGCGGCGGCTTCCTCACCTAATAAGGGGCGATATAAGGAATCTATTGAAGGAAATATGTCCTTTGTTGTGAGAAACACGCGACCGGACTTGCGACGCCAAGCCATAATGGCCCTGACCATGGGCTCATCCTCTGCCATTATCTGACACCGCTTATGCACGGTGGATTGCGAGACGGCCACCTCCGTGCTCGCTGATAAGGTGCCCCCGGTGTCCACCCTCGCGCTGAGTATGTCCGGCCAGTGAACCCGCTTTAAAGCTTCTCGGTAAGAGCCCCATCCGGGTTTACGGCGTTCGGCTTCCCGGTAAATGGGCGCGAGGTTCGCGATAAACGCCTCACCCATACGCACCCGGTCAGACCAAGTGCTTTGACACACTCCGGCGTGCCCGTAAGCCCAGGGTGCTCTCTTGCCTCTTCCGCCTGCTGAGTATTGCACTTGAACGGCGATACGGTATACGGAGGGCAACCAACGAAGAATCCGACTAAACTCCTTGCGGTGTTTGTCGGATGCTGGGGTCGGAGGAATGTACCGGGCTTCTATTCGGGTCTCAATCGCGTCATGTCTCCAGTTATGCGGGTCAGCGCACGGCGCGTTTGTCCAAGGGACTTCTGCATCGTTCTCTTCCCAGTACCAAGCCCACTCAGGGTCGTTTCTGTCACCTTTCAAAGCTCATTCCTCCTACTGCCAGGACCGAAATAGTCTTATGATTGGTCTATTTGCGAAGTTCGGCTATCAGCTCTTCCTTCGTAGGGCCGATCCGCCCCGTAACCACCCCATCGAGGGGCGCGGGGGCCTTGTCAGCCGCTTTCTTATTCTCTATAGGGCTACTTAACCCCGCCTCATCCGCAAGGCGCTCAGGACACTTCCTGCGGTCGTGACCGGGCTCCCGGCAGTAACCACACCGGCGACCCTGAGCCTTGTACCAAGCATCGTACGCATCCATCTCACGCTGCTTCTTCTCCCGCTCCAGCTTTAGGGCCAAAGCCGCAGCCTCCTCCTGGACCTTCCTTTCGGAAGACCAGGAGGAGAGCCAGGCGTGGTCGGACTTGTCTTCCCACTTGTTTCCCATCGTCATTCTCCGAGGTAGAGGTCAAGGTCTTCATCAACAAGGGCCAGAGCGGCTACCTTGCTCTTCTTGTGGGCGTGCAGTTGGGGGTTGTCAGCAACAAACTCCCGCACGAGGGGGGCAGCCTTACACTGCAAGCGCGCGGACTGGGTAGACCCAAAGCCGGTAGCGTGGTCAACCTGGAAGTCCAGGGTCGTCATGAGCTTGTCTTCGGCGTACTTGACGAAGGCTTTGACGTGGTAGGTCGGCAAGAACGCGAAGTCCGCACCGGGCTTGCGCTTATCAGACTTGCAGTTGTTCGGGTCCGTGTCCTTATCCCACTCATGCACCCGCTTGGCAAGACCGCGCCCGTTCTCAAGTCCAGAGCGTTTGCGCCCGGTGAGGAAGTTCTTCAAGTCATTGACCAAGCCCTTCATAAACCGTGGGGCGAGCATGTAGACGGTGCGGAAGTGTTTGGTCTTGCCGGTCTTCTCTTCGTGCTCCTCGCGAAGCTCCTTGTTGTGCGCGTTCCACACGTCCTGGTCAACGCGGTTGAACACGTAATCGACCATCTGGATGAGCGTGCCGCTAACCGGGGAGCTTCGCTCAATCTCGTCCGGGTCGACTTCGCCCCACATCATGACGTAGGCGGTTCCGGGGGTCGCCTGGATCGCACACCACTCAAAGGGGGGCAACTCGGGCCGCTCCAGCTCCTCATCACGCTCGTCCTCGGCCTCCTTAGCAGCCTTGCGGGCCCACTTTGTCAGCCGCTTCTTCACCGTGTCGTTGAACTTCTTAGGGTCTGTGTAGTCAGCCTCGAAGACGTACACCTTACTGGGCTTCGCCCCGCGCCTTGCCATTGCGGTGACGAGGGAGATCTTCAGACACTTACGCAGAATCGGGCCGCAAGTCTTACACCCGTAAGACCAGCATGAAGTCTCGGTCTTGATGAGCTTCTTGCCAGTAGCGACGATGGCGCCAAGGCCCCGCTCCTTACAGCGGAGCGGCACGTCGTAGACCGCCAGTTTAGCTGCAAGCTCAGCCGCCTTGAGGGCTTCATCGGACCACTCGGCAAGCGGGTCACCGTCCGGGAACAGTTCGACCGCTAACCGGTCCTGCGGCCACACCGCTTCCATGTCCAGGAAGGCCCGCTGAAGCTCACTGAGCGGCTCTACGACCGGGCCGGGGGGTAGCGCCGCCCCTTCGTCCAGGAAGTCGAGAATGTCCTTCTGAGGCTCTACCTTACGGACTACCTCATAGACCTTGAAGGCGTTGCCACCCTTACAGTCGGAGTGGAAACACATCCAGCCGTTGAACTTGTGGGAAGTCTGAAGCGTGTTGTTGCCACAAACCGGGCAATCCTGCTTCGCCATGTCCCGGTGGCACTCAGCAAACCGCTCGTCGGTTACCTCGATGTTCTCACTGGTAAAGTCGGTCGTGCCCTTGCTCTGGTCCTTGCCGAAGGTGCGAAGCTCCTCCCACACGCTCTCAAACATGATGGGCATCTTGTCGAGGAACTCATCGACGGTAGGCTCCATCCCGTCGAACCTTCCGGCCCACCGGTACTGGCCCCTCTCACCGTTCTTGACCCAGACTGAGCCGGGAAGCGGAACTTGACCCTTATTGGCGAGCAGGTCAAGACCGGCCTGACCGTTATCAGACAGACCAAACTTGGTGGACTTGCCAGCCTTCAGGTCAGTGTGGCACTTGAACCAGAAGTGCCAACCGCGCCGGGTCTTGGTCTCAACGAAGTACGTCTGGCCCAGCTTCTCACGGAGCCAACGCCGGATGACCTTAATCTTGTCAGGGCAGTCAACGTCAACGACGCACAGGTTGTACTGGTCGTTCCTAAGAACAAGCCCGCCGCCGTTAGTTCCGGCCCCCTTGGCCGCGTAGCTCCAGTCGTCCTGCCAAACAAACTTCTTCTTGACGCCCTGTGCAGCGGCCCAAGTAATGCCTCCGAGGGGCAGTTTGTCCTTCAGCGGGATAACTGTGAGCTTCTCACCGGCCCAATCCCGGAAGAAATCGTATTCGGGAACGTATAAACCGGTTATACTTATATTGGTAGTCGTCACTTCCTACTCCTTAGTTGCTCTGTTCCCTCGGTCCCACCAGACCGGGGGTTCATTGTTTATAGGTTGCCCTTAGCGATCTCTCCGCCGCGCCAGATGCGGAAAGCCTTCAGGCCCTCTTCGGAAGTCAGGAACATGAACGCCTGGAGGATAGCGTGACTCTTGCGCATGTTGTTCTGCTTGGCGAACATGGTGTGGAGAGCCGGGACGGCGCGGGGGGCGTAGACCGAAGTGTGGTCGGCATTACTGGGCATGGGATTCTCCTTTGGGGAATGGGACGGTAGCCCCGTGTTCCACTAATACCTTAACCGGGCCTAAGCCGTAGCGGTAGTAGATTTCCATGCAAGGCGTAAATAAGCTAAGGAAGAGAAACCCTCCTTAGCTTATTTACGCCTTCGGTTCCAGATGCGCAGAAATAGTTAGCCGGTAGTAGCGCCATACTTGAAGGGAGCACCTAACGTGAACTGTCCAAGCTGCGGCGAGTCCAGAGCCAAGACCATTATGACGGTGCCTGCTGACAAGCGGGAAGACCTTCGGGTGTACCGGGTTCGCAGATGCAAGACGTGTGACCAGAAGTTCTCCAGCATCGAGATTCTGCTCCCCGACCTTCGAGCCTTAGAGCAACAGGCTGGCTCGGCGGCTAACGGGGTCGCTCTGGGGCCTCTACCTTCGAGCCCTACCGCGCCCCTTATCGACATCGAGAAAGAGCTTGAAGGGCTACTGACGCCCTCGCTTGAGGCCCTTGAGGAAGTTCTCACCTCGGACTCGGACCTTCCTAAAGCAAAGGTGGACACGGCACGGTGGATTGTGGCTGACCGAAGGGAATACCGACGCAACCTTGCTGAGACTCCGGGGGCCGAAGACTCCCAAGACCCGGCCATTGCTGAGCTTGCCCAGATTCTTAGTCTGGTGCCCGAAGGCGATAAGCTGGCTACCGGAGAATCTTCTTGATGGTCCCCTCAAGGGGATGCTGGCTACCTGAGGGAATACCTGCGCCCCTACAAGGCAAACTCCGCACCCTGCTCTCAGACCGTGAGCTATTCTGTAGGATGCTGAAGGTCTACGATAAGACCAAACATCGCAGAGTTCCGCTAAATGTCTGGCCGGCCCAACGTAAAGTCTGGCAGGCCATGGACTCCTCAAACCGAGTGCTGGTAGTCAAAGCTCGTCAAATGGGCATCTCGGTCGGTATTCGGGCCTACCAGTTCCATAAAGCGTTCACGAGCCTTGACCCGCTGAAGTATGCTGTGCTGAGCTTTCATGCGAGGTCTGCTACGAACCTTCGTAAACTCGACCGTGAGTGGTTGGACCAGATACCGGAGGCCCTCAAGCGCAGGATGACGGTGGACTCCGCTTCTGATTCGGAGTTTGCCGACACCGGAGCGGGCTTCTCAGCGTTCACTACGGGGGGCAGAGGCGGTACGCGGAGCTTCGCCTTTACGGGGGCCCAGCTTTCAGAGTTCGCCTTCTACACGGACCCTGACGAGGTTCTGGCGCAAGTGCTCGCTACCGTAGGCGATGGGCCGATTATCATCGAGACCACGGTGAACGCTCCCGGTGATACGTTCCATAGGCTCGTAGAGGGAGCACCTGAGAACGGCTGGACGGTCGTGTTCCTGCCCTGGTTCGAGCATCACGCCTACCAGGCTCCGGTTCCCCTCGACTTCGAGCCCACCAGTAAAGAACGAGCCCTTATCAGTCGGTATAATCTCACCCCCGAGCAGATTGTCTGGAGGCGGGCTCAGGTAGCTACTCTGGGTGAGCACAAGTTTGGCCGAGAGTTCCCAGCTGAGCTTGCTGAGTGCTTTATCGGGGTCACTAAATCCGCTTACATGCCGAGTGAGGCAATCCAGAACATCGAGGGCGTCCACTTCAACACGCCCTACCGGGTTCTGGAAGAACCAGACCTTGATGACTTCTACGTTATCGGGTGTGACCCCGCCGGAGGCACCGGGGGAGACTACTCGGCACTACAGGTAGTGTCTGCGATGACATATCAGCCCGTATATAGTGAGCGGGACAACACGATTGCTCCTCATGAGTTTGCTGAGAGGATCGTGACGGTCGCGGCAAAGTACACTACCAGCATGGGGCCGCCTCTTGTTCTGTGTGAGTCTAACAACCACGGACACGCCGTCCTGCGGGAACTCGACCAGCTTGGCTACAAGAACCTGTGGCGTGACCACCGTAAGAAACAGTGGGTGACGACGCACAAGAGCAAGATCGATGCCTTTGACGGGCTTAGAGAGTTCGTCAACAACGGCATGATCTTCAGACTCGACCAGAGCACGCTTATTGAGCTTCGCTCCCTACAGATTCAGCGTGTAAGCCCGGAGGCTCCCGCTGGCCTCCATGATGACCTTGCCATGGCGCTCGCTCTTGCCTATCGGGCTTTACGTGATGTTCCGCGCTCTAAGCGTAGAGAAGCGGTAGGCACACGTATGGAAAGTATGATGGCGAACGTGCGCGCGCGCAAGGTCCGCTCCCGCCCACTTCCATGGAACATCAGGTGACTCTATGATGAAACCACATGACGTTCGCGCCATTTACGAAGCTCACTGCAAGTATTGGTTCGACCTTCGCCCTGAAATGCGCAAACTGCGAAACCTCTACATGATGCGGTTCTGGCGTCGTGAAGAGCAACAGCAGCAAATCACAGTCGAAACCTCACGCGGCTACGAGCTTATCGAAAGCTACGTGGCAAGCCTGTTTACGCGTGACCCGTCCGTGGTCGTGACCCCCGACCTTCGCGGTAGGGGCGACGAGCAGGTGACTCAGGCTGTGTCGAATGACTTTCTAAGCCGAAGCCGAGACGCCGTAGAGCAGGCCACCCGGCTTGGCTTGATCTTCCCTTGCAGCTTTCTGAAGATGGCCCCCGTACCGGGACCGGACCCCCTCCAGAGAGTAGACGTGGAAGCCGTGGCGCCATGGGACGTGTTGGTTGACGCCTCCAGCCCTAACTGGCGTGGTCAGCGGTATGTCGGCCATCGCTACCTCATTCCGCTTGAGGAAGCCAAGCAGCGGTACGGCAACAAGAAGTATGCGCCTCGTAGCTTCCACCGGTTTCTGGATGACGATAACGAAGAAGGCGCGTCACTGTTTGATGTGTCCCGCAACGAAGCCCGAGGCGGTCCGCTTGATTCTTCTTCAAGAGGGTTGGGCATCTCTTCTGACGCTGAGAGCTTCATCGAAGTAGTCGAGTTCTACGACCTGACGCCAGGAAGCGATGCTCTCGTAGTTTGGAGCCCCGACTACCAGAACGGAGATAAGTTTCTGTTCAAGGGCGTGAAGGTTCAGGTCGGCTCAAGCCTCGATACCGAAGTCGAAGACCCCGATAAGGGTCAGACCGATGCAGAAATCGAAGAGGAGTCGGTCACCTACACTGGCATCCCGTATCGCACGGCTTCCGGTCGCATTACGCCGCCGATTGTGCCGCTGTACTTTACCAGTGACCCGAATGTTCCCCTTCGTGGCTACTCTGCTCTGAGACGGTCGCAGGATTACTGCACTGAAATCAACATCGTTCGTACTTATCAGGCCAACGCCGTGAGAAAGTGCGCTCGTCAGTGGATGATTGAGAAGGGTCTGCTTGACGCGGATGCTGCCGCCAAACTCGCTCAGGGCATGGACGGTGAGATTCTGGAAGTCGAGCTCAGTAACGGGCAGACTCTCGCGGGCTCCGTAATGCCGGTTCCGCACTCCCCGACGCCGCCTGAGCTTGAAATGTACATTCGTCAGGTGGACAACGACTTCGGTCGGGGTTCGATTATGGCTCCGTTCACTCGTGGCGAAGCAACAAAGGCCACCGCCACTGAAGTAACAGCCCTTGCGGCGTACACCTCCTCCGAAATCGGACGCCATGCGGCTACTCGGGACAAAGCCATCGCCCAGCTGGCCCAGGTTTACGCGGTGATGTTGAGTTTGATTCTTGGAGAAGCTACCGAGCCGCTCATCGTGAACAGTCAGCCGACCCTACTGACGGCGGATGACCTTATTGCGGACTTCCGCTTCCATGCAGCTGATACTGGCTCTACGGCTATGGGTGACGCCGCCAAGCGCCGGAACATCGTGGACCTGACCGTGCTTCTGACCAACCTCGGAGTCAGCCCACAGGCTATTCGCGAGGAAATCGTCAGGCTGTACGACCTCCCAGAGAGCTTTCTGAGTGAGGAACAAGGCGGTACGGCCCCTACCCCCGGCGAAGCCCCCCCGCCGCCTGAGACGGCTCCCGCGACGCTGCAAGAGGCTACCGCAGGCGGGGGTGTCGGCCCCGGCACTATCCAGCCGATGCTCCCCGGAGGTGTTTGATGCCCCTGTACACCCGAGAGTGTATGCGGTGCGAGGTGAGGTTCGACGTGCTCCGCAATATGAGCAAACGGGATGAGCCTGTTCCCTGCAAGACCTGTAAGGGTGAAACCCGCCGTGGCGTGGCACTCATTGCATCTACCCCGAGCAGTTGGGGCGACTCGAAGTGGTCGGGTCGGTTCGATAAGGGTCTTGGCATCACGCTCCGGTCGAAAGCACACCGGGATGAGGTGATGAAAGAGCGAGGTCTGGTCGAAACCACCGCCTACGACCAGAGAGCAAAGCTCGATAAGGGCATCTCGCTCAATAATGAGCACGAGCGCACGCTGAGTCGCTACAACAGTGAGTTGAGCAAGGCTAATGGCGATAAAGGTCTCGCCATAGCCAACACATTCCCGTCTGATATCTGAGGTTCCCCATGGATGATATGAAATCCGTCGAAATCGCCGTCATGACCCCCGCCCGTGAGGCCGAAGGCATTATGGACGAAGTGTTCTCCCAAGCTGCCCCCAAGGGTCGGTTTACGAAGTCCGTGATGAACGCTCTGGCGTCCGCCTACCGTGATGCACAGAAAGCCATGGGCTTCCCTGAGCAGGAAATGTATCCCGACTTCGACGCAGACGTGACCGAGTTCCCGGCTGAGTTTGTTCGGGGTCTCGCGATGCTGTCCTCTGCTGCTGAGGACTAGGCAAGCCGGGGCTCATCGAGCTTGACGGCATTACCGCAGACGAAGACGTCGCGCGCCTTGCCGCTACGATCCAGAGCCTTATGGCCGATGAGGAGTTTATCGCTTTCCTGGGTAGCCCCATGAACGAGATGGAAGAGACCACCGAAGTCGAAGAGTCCCCCGAAGGCGATGAAATGGAAGAGATGTTCTCTTCCCGCGCCTAATCCCAACACCCAACAGGTGAGAACAACATGAGTGAGACACCGAGCACGCCCTCTACGGGCCTCGGAGAAGCCCGCCCCGCCCTTAACGCCCCTACGCCCCGTGTTGGCGTTACGGGCCGCCTGAAGGCTCGTAAGGAGCTTGAGGCAGGCATCTCCGGAGAAGCCCACGAGAAGGCTGACGCCCGCAAGGCCGAAGCAGAAGCCGTCGAGGCCAAGGAAACCGAACGCAAGGCCGGTTTGTCTTGGGATGACTCCATCCGTGAGCTTGCGGAAGGCTCCCCGCATCTGGCTGAGCTTGCCAAGAAGATGCGGGCTGACTACACCCGTAAGACTCAGGAGCTTTCCGCAGACAAGAAGTCGCTCGAGGTGGAGAAGCGAGCCCTTCTCGACTCTGGTGCCCTCCAAGGTCTTCGCGAGAAGGCCGAAGCCGAAGTCGGGGAGTTGAACCCGTTTGACGAGGCGAGCATCTCTGCCCGCATTGAGAAGGAAGTCGCAAGACGTCTCCATGAAGCCCTTGAGCCCATCGAGCGTGAGCACAAGCAGGCAGCGGCTCGTCAGAAGTATGACGGCTTCATGGAGAAGCACCCTGACCTCAAGAACGACGCCGCAGTTCGCAAGGAAGTCTACGAGGCTCTGAAGGCCAACCCCGGTCTGGACCTTCAGAGTGCCTACTATGCCACGAAGGGTCGTCGGGCCTCCAGTCTCGAAACTCAGCGTGCGGCTACCAAGAAGGCAGAGCAGAAAGCTGCACGTGCAGCCGCGCTTACGGCAACCGGCCAGGGCCGTCGGGTCGGCACTCCTACTATCAGCAAGGTTGATGCCAAAGACATGAACGCTTGGCAGATTTACCAGACCCTCAAGAAGCAGCGTCAGGGCTGATAGCCGGAGTTCTGAACAAAGGCGTAAATAAGCTAAGGAAGAGAACCCTCCTTAGCTTATTTACGCCGCGCGGTAGCCCAGCGTTACGGAGCTACTATTGACGGGCCTCTTATATTGAGAGCACACCCTGACCCCACACCGGCTGAGCCCCCTCCCCTGAGGGACACGCTAATGACCGGGAACAGTCCCTAAGCCTGTCCTTGACAGGAGGTAACAATGCCAACGACTTCCGGTGTCCAGCAGGACATTCTGGCGTCTACCCTGCGCATCCTTCGTGATCGTGAGGTTGACTCGACCTTCCGGGCTATCGCCCTTCTTGATGCTTGCGAGCGTGCAGGCAACATCGTTCAGGAATCTGGTGGTTCCTACGTGGACGTGCCGCTTGTTCTGACCGATCACTCCCAGATCACCCAGCTCAGCAACGGCTACGAGTCTGTGAACCTCGCAGTCTCCGATGTCATGCGTACTGGTACTTCCAGCTGGTGTGACGCGGTGGCCCCCATCGTCATCACCAAGAAGGAAGAGCTTTCCAACAAGGGTGAGCGGGCAATGATCCGCATCGCCGAGACCCGCATGAAGCAGGTCATGGGCATGCTCCGCCGCGAGATCAACAAGCAGATCGTGGCTGGAAACTCCACCATCCTCACCGACCTTCAGACTCTGAACGGCGCGGTTGCTGGCGGTTTCCTGCACGGTGCAACCTTCGGCACCCAGACTGGTACTGCTCAGGGTGTCGCCAAGGCAACCTTCCCCGAGTCCTACCAGAACCAGTACATTGACGCTGGCGGAACCCTGACCATCGCCGCGATGCAGGAGCTTCTGATTCAGACGAAGGTGTTCGGTCCCGAGGGTGACGTGGACATCGTTCTCGCCTCCCCCGAGAGCTATGCTGCTTACCGCAGTCTGCTTGAGGACAACGAGCGTTACCAGAGCATCCAGGAGATGCAGGACATGAGCGGTCGTCTTGCTCTTGTCTTCGGCGGTGCTCCGGTCTACATCGAGCCCCAGCTGTCCGGCGTCAACGCCTCGGATGGCAACCCCCTGAGCCAGTACTTCCTCAACTCGGCTCTGTTCAACCTGTACACCGATGAGGACGCGTTCTTCGAGGTTGAGCCGATGGAGTCCATCCCCGGCTACGCTTCCATGGCCGCCAACATCATCGTTCGTATGCAGCTGACCGCCAGCAACTTCAGTGGCCTCGGCATCCTCACTGACGGCAACGCCTAATCATAAGGAGGCCATCATGGCTACTTCTACTCTTCTTCAGAAGCTCGACATTGGAGCCGACGGCTTCGGAGCTTCCACGTCCCATCGCCGTCAGGTTGAGACTTTCCTCGCTGGTGGCGCTATCGCCGCTGGTGATTGGGTCATGTTCGACACCAGCAAGACCGGCGCTGACCGCGTTCTGACCGTCATCGAGGCGGTTGGTGGCGCAAACGGCACCGGCCTCACTTGCGGAGTTGCCCTTGAGGCTGCTACCGCTGGCGCTCGCGTCAACGTGGTCGTCTCCGGCTACGTCGAGGGGGCTTCGGCCGACAACGTCTCTGTCAATGCTGCTGGTATCTCTCTGGTCGTTGACAACACCGCTGCTGGTCAGGCTGCCGCTATCGTGGGCGGCGACCTCGCACCGGCTTGCGGAGTCTCCCTTGAGGCTGCTGCTGGCGGCCTTGCGGACGTCTGGGTCTACAAGAACTTCTAAGTTCACTCCTGGGGGAGAGTTCTCTCCCCT
>Ga0098055_1001682_pt1 | contig 11814 bp, 12 predicted proteins | sample 17_taG_FD_75107 | JGI IMG/M metagenome (GOLD analysis project Ga0098055, IMG submission 75107) | Marine viral communities from the Subarctic Pacific Ocean - 17_ETSP_OMZ_AT15314 metaG | ecosystem: Environmental > Aquatic > Marine > Oceanic | place: Pacific Ocean | collected 2015-01-18 | reverse complement strand
GGCTCTTGGCCTTCATCAGTGTCTAAATATTCACCTGTTGTCATGTTTTCTTCACCATCCGTTAATTCAAGGTTGGCCCCTTCATCTCCCATCGCTTTAGGGTTAGGGGATTTCACTACTTCTTCACCTTTAATTTCTTTAAGGAGAGAATTCAGTTCTTCTAGTGCTTTTGTTACATCTGTCATGTTATCACCATTATCTTGTTTGAGTATATCGAATTTTGCTTCTGGATTAATGCCTTTTTCACAAATAGTTACTTCATGCAATTCCAATTTACTAATTTCGTTAAACGCTCCAAGTTCTTCATTCGTTCTTTTTCGTTTTTCAAGTGCTTGACCTCCAATACTAAACGAACGAAGTGTACCTTTTCTAATATCTCGACTAACTTCTTTAGCCTTTTCAATATCATCTCTTAATTTAATTACAACGAAAAATCCAACATCATCAACATCAGTTTTCCATAAACGTCCTGTGGAATCACGGTGTTCTTTAACAACTTCTCCAACTTGAACATTAGAATGATTACTCATAACATTAGTAAATCTAGGCGCTTTCATGAACTTTTTAACAGCATCATTTAAAGCATCGAGAGTAATTAAATCGTTTTGCTTATCAACAATTTCAATAGACGCATACCCACCAATATACAAATCGTCAGATTTAATTATTTGAAAATCAGAATTGACATTCGGTTTAATTGTTGCATTTAGTCGCAGCGATGCGCTCGCCATGAATCACCATCTCCAATTGACTACTTAAAGGAAAACCTAATCGAGCGTATCAAAGGACAAATCCTTGTTCTTGTCCTCTCTAATATCCCATATTCCATCATCTGTGCTTGATTCTACGGGTTCTTTGACAAAACTCGAAAATGCTATCCATTGTTTTTGGCCTTTCATTTCTATAACCCTCAAATGCAATTTAGTATCAAATTTCTTACCTTTTAGAATGTATTCGTGATAACCATGCCTTTGCACACCTAACTCTACATCACCCTCATCAATTAATTTTTCCTTTGAAACAGTTTCTTGGACTCTAGCAGGATATTTACCTGCTTTTCCAAATAAGTCGAATACATTATCAATCGAATCAATCTGAATTTCCCAACCAATAGTTTCTTCTCCTAAATGGAAAGTTAAATTAAGATTACTGTCTTTTCTAAGATATACTTTAAAATCACCGTTTCTGTATTCTTCAGGGGTTTTATATTCTTTCACAATAACCCCTTCGTTTACTTTAAAATCTTCTTCTAATAACTGATTATTATCAATTGTGGAAAAATTAGCATTCCCTATAGAAATAATATCATTAAATTTATTTTTCATATCTTTTGCAAATTTTCTAATGTCGCCACTATACAAATCATCAAACAGTTTTTTCAACTCTTTTCTTTTTTGTATTTCTTCTATAATACTTTCTAATTCCATATTATTATCATTATCTCTAATTATTTGAATAATCCCTGCTCTTAAATGGCCGGTTTTAGCCTTAAGTAATTCAGTAATTTCTTCTTTAACAACGTCTAAATCAAGTAATGCGTTTTTAGCCATCAAATTATTATCTGTGAAACCGTAAATTGTAAACCCATCCATATCGTGTTTAAGTATAATTTCCGCTTCACCATGAATTTCATCAGTAATAGAATACCCCTTTTCTAATGCTTTAGCCTTATACTTTTTAGCGTCTTTTTCCCCAGCAAGTAATTCTAATGTAATTAATTTATCAGGAGTCTCAACTTCAGGAATTTCAATAACCTTTGCAGTAAATACTCTATATTGACCCTTTCTATTCCTCTTAACTTCATCAACTTTAACACGAACAATGCTACCAACTTCGACATCAATCTTAGTATTAAGAGCCTTCCCGACATTTAAATAATATCTATCATTTACTTTTTCAGATTGTAAATTGCGGGCCTCTTCAATAGTTAGTGGACCAGCACCAAGAGTGTAAGAATTTAATTTAGATTTTGTAGTTTTCTTATCTAATACTACAAGGTCTAAGTCTACAAATTTCTTCCATTTAATCCATTTGGGATTCTTTTTGGCACCTTTAATATATGTAGAAGTAAGGTCTTTAATCACAACACCTTCAGATGTTGGAATTTTCATAATCTCTTTACCATATTTTTCTATATCTTTCAAACTATCAGCAATTCTAGTATCTTTCTTAGATGGGAATTGTAGTTTTTCATCAGAATGAATTGAGTAGTTTTGGAATAAAATATTAATTCGGTCATGTAATATAGAATCTGCCAAATCCCTATCATTATGGCGCATAATATCAAAAACATGAATCTTTAATTCACCATCTGTCTTTTTATCTTTAAACACATGAGCAATTACTTGTGCGCGATGAAGTGGTTTTTCCTTAGTCGCTAACATTAACTCCCCATCTAAAATACATTCCCCGAATTTCTTTTCTTCGAGAATTTTAACTTGTTCCGGACATTTGTCTGTAATATCATTACCATTGAATGAGTAAATTTTAACCTTATCATCAATTTTATGCAATTGTATTCGCATACCATCATATTTCTCTTGGACTAACCAATCACCAGTAAATCCCTTCAATTCATTAATATCCTCAACATCAAAAATTCTATACATTGGTTTATTAGGAACAAGGAAGTTAATATCCTTTTCTTTCTTTTCTGCCTTCTCTATATCGAGGCCGAGCAAATCATCCCACTCGGATTTGGAATAGAAACGTGTGTATAAATCCCTAAATAGGGACATAGACCCCTTAACTTTTGCTTTAACCCCTTGACTATTTTTCTCATCACCATAATGCTCAGTAATGAACGGCACTATCGCCTTCTCATGTAGGTCAAGACCCTCATACCCATCGGTTATTTTATCACCTTCGGGCAGGTATTCCTCCCAAAACTCTCTAGGAAGTGCGTTTCTGTCACTTCTGATTGCCCAATGGATAAATAGAGCAAGTTGCGCTTTATTCTCCAATAACTCCTCAAGAACGTCTTTTCCGAACTTTTTACTAAACGGGTCTTTAACATAATCACTATCGTATCTTAGTGTTTTAAGTCCATTATAGATACTTTGAGCGGTTGATGATGATGGGTCTTTAGCCTCATTACTTTGTAATTCTTTTTCTTCGATAACAGTCTTTAATTGCCTGCTAAGTTCGTCAATATCTGAATTAATATTTATTAACTTGTCAACAGTTTTTTGCCAGTCTTTACTATATTCTTTTGGCTGTTGTCTAGCCGAAAGATAAGATGCTCTAACTTCCTCGAAAATACTTTGAATCCTCCTTGAAAGAGGATTCTTTTCCTTTGACAATTTAAGACCGCTTAGTGGCATTTTAATCACCTACATTTATTCTATGTTAAAATACTTTCTCATAGCATCCTTAAGTTCTTCCATAACACTTTCAAAAGCAACCTTTCTTACATCATTAGTTACCCATGTTAGCATATCATATTCCTTTTCGTGCATCATATTAAATATATCAGGGACTATTACTTTACCAAAACCCTGAGCATATTGTCTAGCAGTATCTCCATTTGAAACTACAACATCATCTAAATCTTTCAATTCTTCTTTTGTGTAAGTTCTATCGTTTGGATTTGTTGCGCCCACCGAAGCGTGTGCATATTCTTCTTTTGGTTTAGAACACAGTATATCTTCCCAACTCATTGTAATCACATTCCTTCAGGGAACATTTCTACAATATGCTTTAATGATTTTAACTCAGGTTGTTTACGCTTAAGTTCAAATTTTAACATTTTTAACTCATTTTGATAACGCTGATATTTTTCAGGATTTGCTGCGGATTCTCTTAAAATACCTTCAGCGGCAGTTAAAACTCTTCCTAGTTCACCGCCCCAGTTATCCCCATCCATATTCTTTTTTAAATCATCTAACTGTGCTTGAATAGATTCAATTGTAATAGATTTAACTGTCCCATCTGTGACGTAAATCTTTTCAGGAACCCCTTTACTTCCGTCCATAGGTGTAGTTCGACTTAAGGTTTTAATCTCAGGAACTTTTTCTGCCTTTGGTCGTGTAATTTTAACTTCTTCTCCACCAGCAGGTTCACAATTATGTTCTTCTGTTGCAGATTCCAATTGAAGTTCACTTTCTTCTTCAGCACTATGGACATTATTAAATGCATCAACTTGAATCTCTTTTAACTTTTTCAAAATTTGGTCGGTATTCATATTGTTCCGCCTCCTAATTTAGTAACCAATGTGTTAATTTCATCCCAACTCATTTTGGCAATAGACTTAGAATCTGGAATAATTCCATCTCCGCCACCAATCATACTAGGTGTTGGACTATCAACCTTTACAAGCCCGGCTTTCATCAATACGTTATCATTATGATAAACAGTTTCTTCTAACTTTTGGATTTTCTCCACTAACAATTTCAGAACTTCTAGTGTTTCATTTGTTTCACTCATTTATAATCAACCTCCACTACAAATTTTGCAATTTTTAGTAGTTTGTTCCAACCTTCTTCATCTTGATTATCAAAATGGTCAAGCAGTAATTCAATATGTTTACGCAACTCTTTGTTTGCTTTCGCATAATCCATTTTACTCATTTCTTTCTCAACCCCTTACTTTTAGGATAAATAATTTCACGAAGTTCTCTATAAATTTCTTCGTAAGATTTTCTGAGTTTGGCGGCTAAAGCAACAACATCAACATTCTTTTCTGTCATGCTTTTCATTTTCTTTTGCATTTTTTTGTCACCTTTAACCAATTCTAATGCTTGCATTAAGTCAATCAATTCCCCCATTTTTGTGAAGTCTTGACCGAAATATTCTGAAGGTTCTGCTGATTCTAGAACCTTCTTAAGTTTCTTTTTTTCTTTTTGTGATAGACTAGCCAATGCTGGACTATCTTCTTTTATTACTTCAAACCATGTCATTCTTCTTCCTCCTGGAAATTGGGCCAATCTAATTCTTCGGTTTTATCTTTATCCAATGGTTTAGGTTTAGCCTTTGATTGTCTTGTTGGTGTTTTGCCTGTATCTGCTGCTCTTGTTGCTGCTGTGCCATACTTGGCTTCTCTTTCTTTTAATTTTCTTCTCGCTTCTTCTTCTAATTTAGCGCCGGTCATCTGTGCTTCTAATTCTTTTTGCTTATGTTCAGCGTAAGTTTGTGGTTCTTTTTCTCTAAAGGCCTCTCTAAGTTCTCTCATTGAAGCATCTGGATTTTCTTTTCTTTGTTCTGCAATATATTGTTCTTGACGTTGTTTTTGTTGAGCATCCCAAAGCATTTCTTCCATATGGGTATCACCTTCAGCAACTTGGCCTAAATTTTCTAATAACCTATTTCTCTCTTCTTTACTACCCTGTAAATCAGATAAATCCACATTTTCCATTCCTGCTGCGGCTTCTGCACTTTCAACCATTTGACGCTCATATGATTCCATAGCATCTTCTTCATCTGTTCTATCAAAATCATCATCAGTATCTTGTTCAATAACTTGTCTAACTCTATCTGCCGCTGCGTCAGCAAATTCACCCTGATTTATTTCAATTCCTCTTTCTTCAGCAGTTAATCCCATCTCTGTTTTACCTTCTTTTCTCCAAGTAGCCGGACCAACAATATCAGTTCTTCTGTCCCATAAATGTGGATATCTATTTATATCTACCAAATCAACATTTTCTGCACTATGTCTGACTATTCTCTTTCTAGCCACATCTATTTGCTCTTGAGTTAGCATAGTCCTATACCCCTTTTCTCTTTGTTTTTCAGCATCCATAGTTAATTTTACATAAGGATATATGATATTAAGAATTCTAATAAGGGCATTCACATTTGGACTACCATCCGGCTTTCTATATCTATTTTTAATAGTAACTGTTAGTGTATCACCCGCTACTTTATGCCCTGTTTTAGTTTTAGCATAACCACCTCTTTTAGTTTCTGTTGGTTGTCTTTCAGAAATTTTATCCCGATGAAGAAACCCTTTACCTTTTTTCCATTCTTGTTGATATGGTTCTTCGTGAACAGTTCTAGGTTTATCAAGTAATCTTCCTTCCCAATCTGCCGTATCTGGTATTGTCACTTCATACTCTAATAAATTTTTAGCCATAGCAATATACAATTCCCACTCTTTTTTATTATTTTCGGCAATTTCTCCGAGTCTCAATTTTCTATTTCGTTTTGGCTTTTCTGTCTTCTTACGACGTTTAATATCTTTACCTTGTTTTTGGGCTTCGACTCTTGCTAACCTTTGTAATTTCTTTAATTGTTGATTAGCCATTTTACCAAAATTTTCTTTGTAATAAGATTCTAAGTCTTTCAAATATTGCTTAAATTGTTTCTTAGCAGTAATAGCACTACGTGGTAGTTGTGGCCCCAAATCATCTATCATATTTTTAATCGCATAATACAAAATTAAAATCTGAACGTAATCTTTTTCTGAAGGTTTTTCTTTCTTAGTATGTTGTATAATTAATTTAACATCTTCTATTAATTCAATTAAAATCTCTTCGGGAACTTGTTTAAACTCATCCCCAGAAATGCTTTCTTGCATCATTCTTGCTTCATCATGCATTTCCATTAATACTTCAAACATCTTATCAGTAGTTTTAGGGTCAGGGTCAGCATCCTCAAGAGTCGGTAAATGTGCTTGAATAGATTCTAAAATAGTAGTAGCGTCACTTAATTCTTCGGGACTCAATTCATTACTACTTATTGCTTCATCAAATAGATTACCTAATTGTGCTAATGTTTTAAATCTAGTCTTTTCTGAAACGAATTTACCATCCTTCTTTTCGCTCGCTAAACCGAAACTACTATTATTTGTTGGAACAGATGGTTCATCAAACATAGACAAGACTTCAGGACTCAAACCACTAAAGAAAGATTTTAAATTTTCATCAATACCTTTTCCTTCTTTTCCTAAAACATGTATAAATGCTGGAGACCAATCTTGCCAATCTTTCATATTTTTGAGTGAAGTATCTTTTTCCACTCCTTTTTTTCTACCCCCAGCGATTCTATTTGAATCCCTCATAAATTTTCTTTCTGTATCATCCCTAGCATTTGTAATTTCTTCTTCAGTATAAAGCGTTCTGTCTGCTGCTGATGTTCCTATTTGTTTTACCGCATCTCCTTCTAAAGCAAACAACATAGTTTTTAATTGAGGATTTAATTCTAAAACATTTTTATGAAACGCTTCAGTATCAATATTGGAATCATTTATTAATTTTTCTATGTCACTATCTTTTTCAAAAACTAAGTTTCCGCCAACTAATACTTTATTTGTGGAAGGAGGGTTCCCAATTTTCTTATCCACCATTTCTCCGCCTTTTAAAGACACGCCTTTAATTTCACCTTTAAGCCCACCTTTCCCTTTCCTCTCTTCTCTCAGTTTCCAAATCCACGTCTTTAATTTTGTGATTTTACTTTTCTTCCTGCGATTTAGTTTACCATCAGATTCTTTAAATTCTAATTTAACTTGTTCTTCATCAACTGGATTCATTTCGCCAGTTTTGGAATCGTATTTATGTAATTTACCTTTTAAATCTCTAGCATATGTTTTTAACGACCAATGGCCTGGAATATTTCTAAAAGGGTTTTTATAAGTTGTTGTTCTTTTGGAAGCATCTGCTACGGAAACCATATTACCTTCTTCATCCTTTACATCCTTTGAAAATTCTAAATCCCCAGTTAATTCTTCCCAATCAGTATCTAAAATGTTCCACCAATCACGTTGTTTCCAAGAAAAATCGGGTTTAGTGCTAACATATAAAGAGTTAATCCATTGCTCATAAGTAAATCCTACCAATTTAAACGCAGCATCGTAAAATCGAACAACTTTTTGAGGTGGCTTTTTTACGGTCATCACCTGTTCATATCCACGTTCAGTAGAACTTCTCCCAGTTCTAACAAATTCTAATTTTTGTCTAGAACTATCTATCTTACGTTTCAGTGCCTGTATTTTCCCTTTAATTTTCTTATTATTATTTATAATATCTTTATTTGAATCTTTCCTTCTTTCCTTTAAACTCACTAACTGCGTTTCCATTGCATCTCGCATATTATTTTTTGCTTCGTCACTAATTTCGGGATTGTCCATGAAGTCTTTAGTTTTTAAATCATTATTAGTTTCAATTTCCGCTAAATCATCTTCTAATTCAGCGATATTAGATTCATTGTGATTTATAGTTAATTCTAATTGTTGCACATCATGTTGTAATAATTCAATCCCCTGTTGTAAAAGTTCCCCATGTCTATTAGGACTCATTTCAGTATAAGATTCCCCAGTAATTTCTTTATAATGACCATCTAATAACTCTAACTGCTTTTCATATCTAACTTTTCGGTTATTTAATTTTTTAACGGCAGCAGCAATAGTATTATGATGAACTTTTCCCTTTTCTTTTTTGTCCGCCCAATCCTCTAGTTCTAAATTAATATCTTCAATTTCTGCTTGATACCAAATAACCTGATTATAAAAATAACTACCGCCTAAGTCTTGTAAATTCTCTTGAAGAGCCCTTTCTACATTTTTTCTAATGGTTTGACGTTCTTCCATAAAAACCTTAGCCAATGTAAGCGGGTCACGCTTATTCATTAGATAGGCTTTTAGTAAAGACATTTAAATCACCACTTATTTTCACTACGCTTTTGCTTTTTAGGCAAATGAACAACATAGTCAATTTGATTTGATGCTGTTCTCTCATTATTATGAGTTTTCTTGTCAGGTAATTGTGCTGGTGCAAAATTCCTATTGACCGTTGTTTTCTTTTCTGCTAAACTTAGCAACTTCTCAGTTTCTTGTAATTCTCGACGAATCTTTGATACATCTTCTCTATTTGTCATAGTTTTACCTCCGGTATTCTTGCTTGATGAAGTAATCTTCTTACTTTCCCTAATAATTTCTTTTGTTCATTAGGCAACTCTCTTGCTTCTAAAACTAATTTCATGGCTCTATTTGCAATATCACCATATGGACCTCTTGCTTCTCTCATCAATTTAGCCCTTGCTTCTCTAATTGTTTCTCCAACATCAGAAGCAGCATCTCCTGTATCTTCTTCCCTTTTAGAACCTGATGCACTAAAAGATTCTTCTTTCTGTTGTTTCTTAGATTTCTTCTTTCTACCTGTCCTTACAGTAGTTTTAGGCCCAGTTTCAGACTCAGGTTCACCTTCCCAATCTTTTAATTTTCGCTGAGTGAATGGTTTAGTTTGTTTTTCACTTCTAACACCCTCACCAATTCTTTGTAAGGTTCTTGTAATATCACGCTGTTCATGTAATTTAGCAGGGTCTTCATCTAATACATCTAAAGTAGTTTGTATTGGTTTTCTTTTTAGAATTTCAAACCAAGTCATACTAATCACTCCGTTCTTCTATCAACATTCTGATTTCCGGCTTCTTTGGGTAATCCTGTGCTTCTCTTATCAGGGCCAACGCTCATAGAGGGCTTATTTCTAGTATCGCCTGAACCCCCTGCATCAACTGTTGGAGCATCTTTACCACCTTGCATCATTTGTTCTTGCATTTGTCCTAATTGACTAGCATCTACATTTGTTCCGGCATATGGGTCAGTTTCTACTTTACCATCTTTACCTTCTTTTTGCGGTGGTCCGGCTGGTGGTGCAGGTGGTTCTTTCTTGAATGTAAATTCACCATCTTCATTCATATCAACAACAAATCCTAAATTTTTAATTGAAGCAGCAATATTAACTTCGATTTCTCTCTTTCGCATTACTGCAATTTCATCTTCTTCTTCTGATGGTGGCAATACTAACTTCCAATCTGTAATTCCAAATTCTCCAACAAACCACGGGAATACATAATGATTGTAAACATTCTGAGCCATTTCAACTGCTCGATTAGTAACAAGAATTTGCATACCTTCATTATTTAATCCACCACTTGCTGAATTGTCTGCCATAAAGATTTTACTAACACCATAGAAAGCGGCAATTCTGTCTCTTAAATCTTCTTTAACTGCAACATAATCCATCTCTTTCAATGAATCCATAAACTTAATCCACTCAACAGAACCTTTTCCGTTTTCTGCTTCAATTCCCATAACAGGAATAAAGTGTGGGTCTTCTTCCATCTTTTCTTTAACTGCTCGCCAAAAGGTTCTCATTGATTCAATATTTCTAGTTTGAACTGCAAGTAACCCTTTAGGCATACGACTCTTAGTATAAGACTGATTAACATAATTCTCCATAGCAATAAGAGTTGTAATGTGATTAAATAATGTAACAACGGGGGATTGTCCATACATTCTAGATGGCGAATATTTACTAAAATGAAGCACTTCTCCTTTAATAAAATACTGTTCTTCACCATGAACCCTATTCACATAATGAACAGGATAAAGAGTTTCATTTGTTTCTGGATGACATTCATGCTCTATTTCTGTAATAAAATTCCTATCATTTAAAGCAGTAAATCCTTTTGTGCCACGTTCTCCAATTTCATCAGAATAAATTGTCATAGTAACAGGGTCGCCACGATAAATTTCTTTAATGCGATGCAATTTAATTTCACCGTTACCATCTAAATAATATTCTTTAACCAAGATAAGATAAGCATCATCAGTAATATTTAAATCATCTTCCATTTCTTTAAGAACATCAATTAACATCTGATTAGACTTATTAACATAACCATCAAACATGTTCTTTGCATATTTTAATTGGTCTAAAGATGGTTTCTTTAAATTAAGACTATCACATTCTGAACAAGCCTCAACTGGCTTTTCGTGTTCTTTTCCACAATCTTTACATTTATGGGAAAAGTTCTTTCTCCATTCATAACCACGTCTAAATACTTCATTTTTTAATTGGGTAATACAAGTTCTAGTAATCACAGAATTATATGCAATATTATACAATAATGGAGTGGTCATCATATAATTCGCTTCTCGTTCTTGTATTCCTAAATTGAATACTTTGCGGTCAGCAGGTTTAGGGGTTCTCCTTCTTAAGAAATTCCCAAGTCGCCATTTTCTTTTTTCACTCATTTATGAATCCTCCTTAATAGTTTGTGACCTTTCCATAATTCTTTAGTTATTTCTTCTGCTTCAATTTCTATCTTAAAATCTACAAGGTCATTAAGAGCAACCCAAAAGTTATACCAAAAAATAACAGTTAAAATAATCAAAGAACCTAATATTATCCATAACATAATAATCACTCAACCCTGCTTCTACAAACATCACACCAATCTTTAATTATATGGGTTCTTTCATTACATTTTTTATTAGTTATATTTAATTGAATCATCTCACATTGGGCAAGCATTACTCTCCCTCTTTAATGATACTCTCCAAATCATTCATAATATCCATCTTACAATTATCGTGTAATTTAGCGACAATTGTTGGGTCAATCCCATATTGTGCGAAATTGTAATTAACATGGTCTTTATGATTCTCCCACTTCATTAACTTAAAAATTTCTTCACAACGCCCTTTATACCATTCTTCCTTTTTGAAACCTTGTTTCATTTTAATTAACTCTAATAGTAAGTCAGCGTTCTTACCCTTCATTCTAAAATGTGGTCTACATTTTGTAAGCAATTCGTGACATTCTGCTTGAGAATAAAAATTTAACCTATTAACTGGACGAGTGCCTTGAGGAGATTTTTGGTCAAGATGTAATTTACCTATTCCCAATTCTTTTTGAATCTGAATCATAAATGCTTTACCTCTATCCCCTGTTGCTACTAAACCGACTCTAGGATTAAAACTTTTATCCATAGTAATATACCCATCAGAATCAATAAAGGATGCTGTATAAGCATACAGGTCTTTCTTAATTTCATCTGGTAATTTATAATTAGCACCATCAATATTTGTAATGCCTAT
>Ga0098055_1001679_pt1 | contig 11820 bp, 8 predicted proteins | sample 17_taG_FD_75107 | JGI IMG/M metagenome (GOLD analysis project Ga0098055, IMG submission 75107) | Marine viral communities from the Subarctic Pacific Ocean - 17_ETSP_OMZ_AT15314 metaG | ecosystem: Environmental > Aquatic > Marine > Oceanic | place: Pacific Ocean | collected 2015-01-18 | reverse complement strand
TCTCGAAGAAGAAGCTAAAAAGTTTGCTAAACAAAAACGTAAGCCTTCGACTGTCAAGGAGCTATCACCTAGATTATATTTAGCAGGTCAAGCTATGGGTGGTTTTATTGCAGCAGGTAGACAAACTTGGCGAATGGAAGAAATTAAAAAGGCATCGTTTGACTGGGCAGACTATATGTTAGATGATGATACATAAAAAAAGAGGGGGCGTTTAGCCCCCTTTTGTTTAATCAAACATCAAGTCTTCGTTGTTCATTAAGTAAAGCAAGAACTTTAACTTTGCCTCACCGTCCTCCCTATCTTTAAGATCCTCTATACGACCTTCATAACCAGTAAACTCTAAAGCTCTCTCTTTAAGTAGTTTTGACTTACTTAAAACTTTTGACTCTAGCTCTAATAATTTATCAGACTTTTTAGAACTTCCTCCCAAAAGACTTCTAGCTCTTGTTTTTACTTTTTGTTTTATATCTCTAAATTCTTTTTGTCTTTGTTTTAACGGCTTTTCTAAAATACCGTTTTCAATTGCTTTACTTGCCTCAAGATTAAATACCTCTTGCACAAAATCATCTAGTCTATTTCTTAACTCTGGCTCTCCTTGAAAGTCCATAGCTTGCCAAGCTTTTAATCCAACAGAAGCTGCTAGTCTTTCAGATGGGCTTGGACCTCTATCTCCTCTAGCACCTCCTAATACTCTCCCTGCATCATAGTTAGCTTGACCTCTAGTTGCTATATTTCTTTCTGGTAGATCTGAAGTTTCTATACCAATCATATTTGGTATGTTCTCTACATACTTAAAAACATTATTTAAGTCTTTATTTCCCTGTCTTCGATCGGGGTTTGCAAAGTCTCCTGTAACATATGTAGCTACTGCATTAACTGGCTCCAAAAATCTTAAACCACCTGATGCTACTCTTGAAAAAGCACCAGAAAGAAGTTCGTAGCTTGCTACAAAAGAAGAATCAAGATCTCCGTCTAGAATTACCTGACCGTAACCTTTTAATGTTTCGTATGCTTCACCAGTTCCTCTAAATGTTTGCCCTATCAAAGTCTGAAAGATCTCTTCTTTTAGAGGATCAGGAACTTGACCATCTAAGGATCTGTGAGCAAGAGCTTGAGCTATAATTCTAGTATAGTTTAGTGGGGCATCATAAGTAATGTCTCTTCTAGATCCATCAGGCAATGGTTGAAAGTTCCAAGCCTGACCATTTCTAACACGTTCCTTTGCCGCTTCATACTCCGATGTAACTCCATCATAAGAACCTGGTCCAAAGATTAAACCTATACCAACAACACCTTTACTAAATAGAAGTTGTCCTTCATCATCCAAAGGATTTTCTTTTTTGTAAACTTTACCAAGAACATGCTTTGCAGCATTAAATCCAGTATAGTCTCCAACCATAGCAGTAACTGTATTAAAAAATCTACCGAATGGAATTAAGAAACCACCACCAGGAGAGTTAGAAAACCTTTCGATGTACTTAGCTACCTCTAAAAATGGTCCACTACCTTTTTCAGTAATCCAAGAATAAGAATAAGTTTCTTTCTTTGCCCTTTTAATTGCAGGTTCTTGAACCTCTTTTAAAAACTTAGGGCTAAACATTTCTACATAAGCATCTTCTCTAGCCATAAATTTATTAAAACTTACACCATAAACTTTCATTATGTTTTGATCTAAAGAACTCATAAACGAAATCATTTTTGTAACTTCGTCTTGAAGCTTTACACCTGCAGCTGCTTGAATAGCACTAACTGTTTTTTCACTGGCTTGGTTTATCTTAGATTTTGGATCTAAGTTTAGTCTCTTTAAAATATCTCTTGACTCTACACCACCAGATACTTCAGATAATAAATCCTCTGCTACTTCAGGTTTAAATTTTAGATAGTTTAACCCTTGATTTACCGTAGAATCAAAGTCAAGAACATTGTAACCACGTCTAACAGCTCCTAGTATAGAACCTTTTGCTTCTATGCCACGACCCTGTAACCCTAATACACCACCTAAAACAACATCTGATATATTATTTAGACCAGTCGTATAAGCCCAACCTTTAATGTTAAGTCCTGTAGTACTTGGGTGAGAAGTTAATAGACGTTTCCATACAGACTGTATATACTTAACTCTATCTTGAGGCGTAGCATTTGCGTCATCTACTTCTTTACTTGTCTTGTGGAGATCAAGTAAATCTTTTGCGGTAATATTATCAATATCTTTGTTTAATATATCTTGTGCAGCTTTTCTATTAAACATAGTTTTACCTGCAAATCTAGATCTATTTATAAACCAGTCACCTAATTCTTCTGGCGTTTTAATTTGAAATATACCTGCTGATTTTAAATTTATAGTTTTAAATTTAGCTTTAAAAGCTTTTGTGTAAGAATTTAAAGTATCTTGAGTTACAGTACTTTTTATAGCATCAGCTATAAAATTAGATACAGTATCATCTTTAGATCTAGGAACGTAAACAAAACCTGCTTCTGCCATACTATAGATAAAACCTTTTTGAGTTATACCTTTTTCAGGTTTACCAAATAAAAATATAGATTCAAATAAATCTTCTAGAGCACTTGGCGATCCATCAATATCAGCTTTGACCACTGCTTTAGCAGCAGCTTCTCTAGCCACCGACCAAGGTAGGTATGTATCCATATTATCTTCAAAGTCTTTAAAAGTTTTTCTTAAATCTTTGTTTACTTTTTCAATACCGCCTCCACTATTAACTTTAGCAATGACTTCAGTCATTATTCTTTTTGGATCTTTTCCACCAAACTTAGAAGAGACATCTGTATAGTTTTTAAAGTTTAGTCCCTTAGACATAGCTTTAGTACCTGCCTTAGTAGTAGCTACGAGACCAGGTATTACTATCACACCTAATGCAGCTCCTACAGATTGAGGTAAACTTCTATGATCTTGTACACCACTACCAATTCTCAGACCTTGATAGAGCTGATCTGTACCTACAGCAATAGCTGCATCAGTAGACATGCCTGCTATAACTGGCGGTAAATTTTTCTTAAGTCCCGCATTTCTAAAAGACTTTTTTAATACTTTCTTTTCTAATTCTTTAGCTGCTTGTTTTGACATACCTCTTTTAATTGCATTTTTACCTGCCTCTTTAGCAGCATGACGCAACGCCATTGTTGCACCCTTTGCACTAGCTTTAGTAAATAATCTACCTACACCTAGACCAAGAACTGTACTTGGGTCCCAAACACCTGCACGTACATAATCTCTAACACCGTCAAAAAATTCAGGCCAAGTTACATTGTCATCAAATATCTCAGGCATTTTGCCCATGATCTCAAAAGATGCACCCATCAGTGCTCTTTGTTGATCATCAGCTGTAGCAAACCATGCAACATCATTACCCGTTGTAACTGTCTGACCACCTGCCTGTGACCTCATCCAGTTTTGCCACTCTTGAACAAGATCCTTATCTGAGATGTCTTTGTCGTACTTTTCATCAAAGCTAAACTTGTTACGAGTCTCTTCACTGTAACGAGCTTTCATAATATTTCTTATACCCTCAACTAAATTAGGGTTGTTTAGTATTTCTGTTTCAGTGAGATCACCCTGTTCAATATTATTAAGCTCGTTAATAATACTGTAAGCTTCATAATTTTCTTGGGGATCTACGTTAGGTATTTCAGAAACTAAATCGCCTTGAAAACCAAAACCTTCTTTAGTTTCAACTGATCCTACAACGTCTCCTAATAATCCAATACCTTCAACCATTACTAACTCCCTGACGCTGCATCAATTAGTGCTTGATTAATTCTTCTTAATTCATTACCTATTTGATAAATATCTCCAATTTGGAGTAGCCCAGCACGAACTGCTTTTGCAACTAACTCATGACCTTGTTCATCATCAGAAAAGATTAAACCTTGATTAATATATACCCTAAAGTCTTTATACTGCGGAAAAGTTTCCATAAGTTTAATAGCAGGTTCTGGACCAACAAATTTTGCAGCTGCCGTATAATCTGGAAAATCACCTTTTAGAGCTTCTAAAGCTTGTTCTAAACGTGTATTTTCTTCAGACAATGCCATTGAATCTGGATTGTCATCAGTTATTAGTGCGTTGTTCCTTTTTATCCTATTATTAATAAAAGGTTTTAATTGTGAGTTAAAAGCAGTTTGAAACTTTTCTAATTTACCAGGATCATTTAAACCTGGTGGCTTTTTGATACTGTAGGAAACACCTATATCAGATGTTTCAGGTGTATTAAGCATTTCTCTTAGAGTTAATCCACCTGTTGTATCATCAAGATCTTCGTCAGTTAAACCAAACGCATCTTTATAAAAATCTGCTAAGTCAAGATCGGGATTATTCTGGATCTCTACCCTACTTATTTCTAACTCATCTTCTGCCATCTCTGGTGTATAGGTCATATTTGAACTAGAGTATGCATCACGGTTAGCGTACACTGCATCTTTTACACCCTTTATAGTTTTAGCAGATGCCCCACTTAGTTCACTAAGTATAGGACTATTTTCTGGTAAAATTTTTGATAGAGCTAAAAGATCAGCACTTTTTTGTGCTGCATTTCCACCCCTTGCACTTCTATTTTTTAAGTAAGACTCAAGAGCAGATGTCTTAAAAGAAATAAGCTTATCTTTTCTCTCTTGTTCTCTTGCTCTGTTTTCTTCCGCTAACTGCATAGCACCTTGAAACATAAACGCCATGATTATACCCTCGCCATTAAGCCGGCCTTTTCAGGCTCTTCTGGAACCATAGTAGGTTCTTCTGGCTCTTTCCTAGCCATATCAACTGGCTCTTCTTTATCATTTAATTGATGCATCATTTCTATAGCAGCATCTGCATCTCGTCTGTAAGATAATTCTTTTTTACCTTGTTTATCCTCAAAGCCTTCCTCATATTCTACACCTGCAGCATCAGCAAAACCTTTTATATGTTCATGTATTACAGGGGCAATAATAAGACTTACATCAATACTATGACGACCTCCCATAACAGCACTGCGGAGTATGCCTTGTACTAAGGTTTGTAAGTCTACTCCTCCCTCTAAAAAATACATAGCATCTTCAAGAGCACCTTCTACAGAAAGGTTATCTAAATGAAAGTCTAATGCCTCTATAGGATCAACTATCTCAGGGGGTCTTTCATAAGCCTGACTTTTAGGTTCTACCGTTAGAGATTGACCTGGTATTGGTCTATCAGTTATCTTCATCTTTGTACCCTTTATTTTTTAAATTAATTAAAAACTCATTACTATCTCTAACCTCTTTAAACCTATTGTACAACCTTGTTTCCAAAGACGTATCCGCATCTTCACTTTCGATCATAGAAACATTTATAGGTGACATATACCCTTCTCTAGATTGACTGGCTTGTTTTGCCGCCTTTGTAGCCGTTGGACCACCTTGTTGTATAAGCTCGACCAATCTTTTGTATGAAGGCCCGTAATTGTAACTCATGTTAATATATCCTCTAAAATTAAAAACCACCTACCAAAATTAATAGCTTACTCTCCAAAAATACTAAAGTCTTTTGTCCCAAAATCTGGAAATAATAAACCAAGTCCAAATTTTGTTTTAGCTATATCTTCTTTAGCATCTAATTGCAATCTAACAGACTCTAACTCTTTGTCACCAAGAATAATTTGTAATGCTCTATCTGAAGAAGACTGACTAGATACAAATGCATTACTCATTATATCACGTTCTCTTTGCCATATCTCATCTAAATTCTTAGCTGACAAAGCATTTATAGTTTTAGCAAAATCCATGTTACTTTCGTTTTGAGCACTGGTATTTAACGTTGCAATATTTTGTCTCCATTTAGCATTAGCTTGAGCTATAACTAAACCATTTTGAGCATTAAATATATCTCTTGCATTTTGCATCTCAGAATTAAACTGCCTCATAGCATTAGTACTATTTAAGTTAAACTGATCCATAGTATTAATTTGAGAGGCGTTAAATTGAGCTACTCCAGCTGATAAGCCCGCAAAAAATTGATTAGTTTGATTTTCACTTGTTGCATTAAATTGAGATGCAGCAAACTCTTGGGCTGAATCATTAAGTATAGCAGAAATATTTTGTTGGGTCTTAAATACTTCAGTCTGCTGCTTATTACTTAAATTAGCCATGTCCATCTGTAAAAAATTTCTAGCATTTTCAACTTGAGCTGATTGTAGATTATTTAAACTACTTAATTCTAAATTACTTAACGCAGCTGCTTCAGACATAAGTAATGCTTGTTTGTTATTTAAATTTGTAAGCTCCATAGTATTTGCAGCTCTAGAGTTTTCTAAGGCTATTTGTTGATCTGCTGTAAAATTCATATTAGCTATTTCAGATACTTTAGCTGCATTTATAACTTTAGCTTGAAATTTTTGATCAAACTCTATACCTAAAAATTTAGATCTCTGTTCTGCTTTAAACAAAGCTGTTTGTTGTTTATTACCTGCATCAATTTGGGCAATAGGTAGTGCAGCTTCCATTGCTGCCTGTATAACAGCCTGACCTGCTAAAGATGAAGCACCAAGACCTCTAGCTGCAAGCATCTGTGTAGCTTTTCTCATAGACCCTGCAGCCCAAGCAGGTGTATCACCACCTTCAAACTGCGACATAAGACCTGCTAACTCGTCTTGTACAGATGCAGCTTGTACTTCACCAGTACCAAAAGCTTCTCCAACTTTTGCTTGATCAACAGCCGCCCCACTAACTAACTCTCCAGTTCCTCCCGTAGTTGTATCTAAGGTTCTTCTAGGAACACCAGCTTCTCCAGCAACTTCTTGTACAGTTTTAGCTGTACCAGTTTGAGCAGTTAGATCAGCTAAATTAGTTGTGTAGTCTTCTTGACCTGTTACATCTTTTGATAAACCAGTTAGAGTTTGAGCTGTTAAAGCATCTGTCTCTTTTTTAACATCTGTTTTAGTAGGATCAAATTGAGCTTGTATTACAGGAGCTATAATAGGTTGACCTGCAGTCTCAGCCGCACCTGCAGTAGCAACTTCAGCAAAAGGAGCTTGAGGAACAGTTTGACCTGCATCTACTGGTATAAAGTCTCCTGAAGTTGGTATAATACCAGATATATTAGCTTGTATTGGTTGCATAGTTTGAGTAACAAGACCTTGCTGCATAGCTTTAAATTGATCTTGATTTATACCTGCAGGTTGACCTGTTGAACCCTGATCTCCTCCACCTGTAGAATCCCAAGATGTTCCATTCCAAGTATATGTAATACCTGTCATAGGATCTGTAGCTGTTTCACCTACTGTAGTTCCTGGACCTAAAGTAGTGTATGCAGGAATACCACCAAAAGAAGGTTGTCCAGATCCTCCTGCAGCTTTAAGAAGTTTTTCTTCTTGTGGATTTACATAAGCAAGTCTATGAGATTGCCCTGCTATATTAGCTTGATTAGGTACTATTGTACCCTGTTGAGCACCCATACGTTGACCACCCATACTCATCATGGCTTGTCTGTATTTACCCATACGTGCTGCCGAAGATGGATTAGCTTGTAGGAAATTATCAAGCTGTTGTGGAGGTCCGTCAAAACCTAAAAATTTTCTAGCTAATGTAACATCCCCACCTTCTGCCATATTTACAGTTTGAGCAGTCGAACTTTTGGCAAACTTTCTTGTAAAGCCTGGGGGTACATTTGTAATTGGTCTGCCATTAAATTCTGTTACCGTTATTTCTTGAGTAGTTAGCCTATTTATATAAGGAACTTGTTGATAGCCTACAGAAATATATTCACCTGTGCCTGGGGCATTAGTTATTAGATTTTCTGGTACAGCACCTTGAGTTCCTGCATAATGTGTTTTATAACTTATTTGATCAGGAACTGCAGATAATCCTGCAGTTTGAAGTGGTTGGTTAAATGTGCCAGTTACAGCAGCTTGAGGAGCTACATTACCTGCAACATATCCTGTCGTAGGAGAAGTAATTGAAGTAGTCATATCTTTAACAGTTGGTTGAACATAAGTACTACCACTAGTTGTTGCTGTAGTATCTACTCCACCTCCAGTATATGTAACTGGTGCAACGTCTTGAATTACTGTTTCAGGGGTATTAGGGTCTATCGGAGCTACTTCACCTGGACCTATTTCTATTACCTCTGTAGGAGGTATTGTAGAGGTAAAATCTTCTCCAGATGGTACTACAGGCTCTTCAGGTTCTTCAGGTTCTTCAGGTTCTATAGGTTCTTCAGGTTCTGGCTCTGGCTCAACAGGCTCTACAGGATCTACAGGATCTACTGGCTCAACAGGATCTATAGGGTCAATTGGATCTATAGGATCTACTACAGCATCTACAACATCATCATCTATAACAGGTGAGCTTAAATCTAGTGTTGATTTTAAATCCTCAAAAGCTCCTAGAACTCTGTTTATATTAGTACTTCTTTTGTCGTTTTTTGCAGGTGGTTTAACTACTCTTTCAACAGTTCCATCAGCACTTATTTTATTAATAAAGCTAGAGTTTTTACCAGATACAGCTACATACTGATCACCATTTACATCTGTAACACTGTTATAAACAGCATAGCCTTTTTGTTTACCATCACCATCAGAACCGCTACCTAGAGTTCTATCATAATCTGTGTTAGTACCGTACAGCATAGGGGTATTAGTACTAGCACCAGTGTAGTCACCTGTTTTAGTGCCTTGTAAAGCAACTTCTTTTTTAAGTAGCTGAGAACCTTGATTTTGAAGCTTACTTAGGATCTCCCTTTTACTACTATTACTCATGTTAGCAGGTACTTGACCATACCTATCGGGAGTATTCATTAGTGCAGAATAGTCTCCACTCTTAGCAGCCTCTAAAAGTTGTTCATTTGTTGCTTTTGTCATACTCTATTCCTTACTTTCCCATTGTCATCCACACTGCACCTGCAATAAATGTCAGCAGTGCGACAGTGGCTACTTTTACTACAGTTGACCAGACAGACCTACGTGTGTCACGCCATGCCTCTAGTAAACTTCTCATCTCTATAATATCTCTGGCTGCGTCATCGTCAAGTAACCCAATAGAACGAAGTGCCTCTTTAGCACCACGCCTAGCTGCATTGTCTAGCATTGTCTCTATCTCTTCTGGAGTTAGTTTAATGTCACTCATAATTTACCTATGGCTTTGTAGGCCAATCACCATTTTCTAGGTGAGGCCAATTAGAATGTGCAGTTATATCACGTAATGCTTTACGATAAGCTGTTTGATCAGAAGTCATGGTACGATCTGATACTGCCCACCAATCTGTCTCAGCTAAAAGTCTATCACGTTGACTACGATTACGTTCTGCTGCACTAGTGTCTAACTGTGTCTGGTATGCTTTTTCATGATCTGCCTTAGTGGTTTTTTTGCCATCTTTATCTGTGGTATCCGTAAACATGTCTTTGATTTCCCATGCCTCGACCCAGTTATCACTAGCATCTTGGACTGCACCATTACGAGCTACAAACTGATATTGACCTATACCCTCTGTTGGTTTTGCTGAAGCAAGAATAGGGTCTACGTTTAGTGCATCACACACACTGTCACCCCACACTCTTGGCATAGACATATTAGGATTGTCACGCCTAAGCTCACCTTGTGTTTTTATTTCGCCTGTTGTTCTTTCTCTGTACTCACCCACTAGATTGATCCTTTCTTATGAGTTTGATTATGCTGCAATTGCCCAGAATATGTATTTTCTGCCAGTAACATTTGTATTACCATTTGAATGCTGTACAACAGTAAACCCTGAACTTAATGGGTCTATCTCATCACTATTATTATCTGCATTTGCTGTATCATTAAAGACGAAGTAAGGATCATTCCCTGAGTTAATACCCCTCACTGAGTCAAAGTATAACCAACTTCCAGTTGAATAACTACTTTCTTCTCTTGCTTTAATCATTACAAATTTAGCACCATTAGAAAATCCACAATCTATGTCTTGTGTATTGCCAGTAGTTCCAGTTCCACCGTTGCCTGTGTAAGACCCAACTTTTGAAATGCCATCTAATGAAGCAAATAACCAACACATATATTTATCACTATATTCTGAACTTCTAATGTTTTTACCAACTTCAAAATCTACAGCAGTAGGGTAATAAGAATTATGCCCACCGAAGATAGCTGGTACACTAGCTTCTGCGTATGGTTGATTTAATGTAAGTACATAATCTTCGGCATTTGTACCCCCATTTAAATTTTTGTGAAAAACAGCCCAATCTTGACTAGCCCTTCCCCAATTTTTTATCCATATCATTTCAGGAATTACACCTAAATTATGTTTAATCCTTTGACCTGCGGTATTTGTAGATTTGTATGCTAAACAGTCAAAAAATCCAGGCGCTCTTTTCCATAGCCATGCTATATCACCACTATCTTGATTACCTGCGGCCCACCCATTCATAGTATCCATAATGAAGTAGCTATTACTTGATGCAGATTGACCGCCTGATGTCTCAAGAAACTTACCTCGAAGCAAATCAGTACTAATTTTAGCAGGAGCATCATCACCATAATTTTCTTTATACATTAAAAATTCTGGCTTAAAGTTAGAGCTAAAAGTTTTTGCACCCATATTTTGATTGCTACTACCTGTATCTATATTAAAAATATTAGTCATAGATGCTGCTGCGTCTGGAAATCTCATTGGGCCTTTTCTAATTGCAACATATATAAAAGGCTGTGATGTAGTTAGATAATCGTTATTAAAACCATACGGAAGTCTGAATATACTTGCATCACTTGTATCTCCAGTTGATTGATCTGCTTTTAAATACTTGCTATCGTTATCGTAAGTATAAAAACCTCTTACATGATCAAATATCATCCAATTATGTGTTTGTGTATAAGGTTTTATTAACAGCCATTGAGGTTCAAAACCAAGATCAATATCTAAATTACCACCCAACGAAGAACCGCATTTAATAATATCTTTATCTTCATCAGGGCCAAATTCTCCGTTACCACTACTGTTATCTCCAAATAGATAGGCTATGTAGTTTGCGTTTGTGCCGTTTGTAGCATAATCATCACCAACGTAAAACTGACTTGAGGTTGGTGATGTTGTGGTAAATACAGCAGAGTTTGTCACCTCTGAGTTAGTTTCATTCATAAGTAAAAATTTACCAGAACCTAAACTCTTATGCCATACTACTCGGTTTTGGGCTATATTAAGACATAGCACTATTATCATACCAGGAGTTTGACCTAAGTTATGGCCTATGGCTCTACCTGATGTTCCGTTACCACTCCAACTTTGTATGTCAAAAAATTTAGGCGCTTTGCGAAATGTCCAACTACAATAGTTTTCATTATTATAATTATCGTTGTTTGTATTATGAATAGAAAAACCATTTGTGTTATAGGTGATATACTGACCACTAGCGGCAGCAATACCATTTGTATCAGGCGCAATCATAGAGTTTGTTCCTCTAACAGTGTCCATCATAGCATGTGATCTACTTGCCCTACTTTTAACCCAAACCATGCCTCCTTCTGATGACAAGTCTATGCCATTAGTCATTGCCTGTACACCACTATTCCCATAATATGTATGAGTTGCGAATACATCTTCTACACTTAAAGGATCACCACCTGCTGCTCCTGCTGCAGCCAACAACATATTTTTTACACTAGGCATTAATTATTCCTCAGTAGAATCTGACTCTTGTTCAAGTGACTCATTTAACATACTCATAAATGCATTTTTACCTACAGTAAGTTGATCAAGGTTAAATTGTGTTGATCCTATCTTTCTGTCTAAATCAGTAAGGTGGTTGATGATTACCTTTTGTTGATCTGTTAGTTGATCTTCAGTATATTCTTTATCGTTGATCGTAATGGTTTTTGTTTGTTTCT
>Ga0098055_1001676_pt1 | contig 11827 bp, 7 predicted proteins | sample 17_taG_FD_75107 | JGI IMG/M metagenome (GOLD analysis project Ga0098055, IMG submission 75107) | Marine viral communities from the Subarctic Pacific Ocean - 17_ETSP_OMZ_AT15314 metaG | ecosystem: Environmental > Aquatic > Marine > Oceanic | place: Pacific Ocean | collected 2015-01-18 | reverse complement strand
TAATGTTGACAATTAGGACCGCCTTTGTATTTAAAAATATCGTAAGTACTTGCACCTCTTGGGCCAAAGCCAGGGTTAAGTCCAGCCATTCTTCTTACTTCTTGTAGTGTATATACTTTGTTAAGTCTTAACATAGCTTTACAAAAATCTCTTTGTGCTGCAGGACCAGAGTATCTATACTTTACTTCACCTTCATCTTTAGGATCTTTCTTACCTAAAATGTCTAAACCAATGATCGCTTTTAGAGTGTCCTGGAGATCACTAAAATTTGCTTGTGATTGATTAATCTCTATGGTCGTAGCATAGTCTAAGGTTTCACCGAAATCAACCTGTGAAGCCATCTCAACTATAGGATCTACTTCTTCTGATTGTTCGCCTCTAATTCTTTTTAATTTAGATGATGCCCATTTTATTCCACTAGTTCCTCCCCATGCGTCCCACATAAGTTTACCGCAACCTTCTGAATAAGGTGTCTTAGAGTTCTTTCTGTGTCTTGCGAAAGAGGCCATTCTAGCAATAGTATCTTCTGATATGTTCTCACCTTTTGCCAATTGATTAGCTCTTGCTTTCCCAGTTGCTTCGCCGCAGCTACCCCATCCATTTTCTTCTGCCCAATCTAAGGCTCTTTGTGCATTATTCTTTGCTGATTCAGGATAATCGTTGTAAGTTTCAAATCGATAGTCTTCTAATAAGTCATCAGTTAAGTCACTATGAGAACCACAAGGCATATAATAAGTTACATCATCTATAATATGTTCATGTGAACCTTCGCAACCTAGTTCTTTAGCTACTTTTTCTGCTTCTTCTTTAGATTCGTAGATTGGTTTACCGTCTATTTCAACAGCCATAGCTTGATTTTCTACAGGAATACAGTTAGGTACTTGTCTACCACCTTTGTTTTTAGTTCCATAAGCAACATAGCCACTTTGACAAGCGTTGTCTTCTAAGAAGCTTTCTCCTTCATAGCTATTGTAACATATCGCTGCGGCTTGATCTTCATCAAAGCCTTCCTCTTTTAACACAGGGATGCATCTACCTATATAGTCTGCTTCACTTTCTCCTGCTTTAGGATCTACGAATTGTTGTGCAGCAAAAGCTTGCCACTTAATACCTATTGCGGGCTTGTCTACTAAAGACATTATGTCGACACCTAAGTCATCGAATTCCATGTTATCCCAATCAATTAGGAGTTCTACTATTTTACCAATCTTATTACTCATATTGTATCTATCTTTTTTAGAGACGGGCTAAGTCATTAATCTTAGCATCTGCTTCTTGTTGTGTTGTCATTTCATCTGAAACAACATAGGCTCTTACTACTCCTCCAGTTTGACTTCCAGTCTGTTGACCTAATGTAACTTCATTCATAGTTTCACCATCAGCTCCGGCTCCTGCTTCTAAAGCTGTAGTAGGATCGAATGCTGGTGCAGATGGCACTGATGGTAGAGCTCCACCGCCTCCTCCACCTCCACCTCCACCAGGAACTGGTGTAGATACGATAGATTTAACGTTCGCAATACCTGCGGCTACTGCTGCTGCGGCTGCGATACCACCAAGAACAGGACCATATACTGGAATTCCTGCTAAGGATTTGTATGCTGCAGTAGCGGATTGATAAGTATCTATAGTAGTCTGTGCGATTGCAGCAGCTTTGCCAATTTTTGAATTCTCACCGACGATACTAGCTATCTGGCCAAATGCATTAGAAGCTAATTGTAACTTAGCTTTAGCATCCATCTCATCTAACTTCTTATTAAACTTAGATTCTTCTGTTGCTAACTTATCTCTTTTCTTTGCAAAGGCATCTCTTACAGCTTGCTTTTGCGCCTCTGTTGCATTTAACAGGGCGAGTTCGTCCATCGCCTGTTGTTCCTGTATTGCTAGTTCTGCGTATGCTCTTTCCCATTCGTTTTCTATTGCTTCTGTATTTAGTTGAGCGATTATATCATTAATCGACTTCTTTCTTTCTACCTCTTCTAATTCTAATTCAGCAGTAATTTTCTTAGCATCTAGTCTTCTAGTTTCTAAGGCAGTCTCTGCTTCTATTCTAGAGGCTACTGCTTCTGCTAAAGAGGTTTCTAATTCTTCTCTCTTTTCATAGTTACTTTCTTGTGCAATCTGTAACCTTAAGTTTTCTTCTTCTAACTTAGCTTGTTTAGCTAGGTTTTCTGCTAACTTAACTTGTGCTTCACCTACTTTTTCTAAGGCTTCTTTTCTTTCGTCGTAAGTTCTAGTAGTATCTTCTGCAATCTTTTGTTGAGTTTCTAATTCCTTATTCAACATTGCATTCTCTACAATTAAGGCTTGCTGTGCATCTCTAATAGCTCTAAAGCCATCTACTAAAGCTGTAGCTGCTTCAACTGCTTTCTTAGTTTCTGTAACTACGGTATTTGCAAACTTTACAACGGCATCACCAGCGCTTTGCACTTTGTCTGTAACATCTTCTACACCTAATACAACTTTACCCATTGCATCTGCTGCAATCTTTCCAGCACTACTAAAGTTACCTTTAAATAGTTCAGAGATAGCATTACCAAGTGCTGGCAGGAGTTCTAAGAGACCTTCAAACCTATTGATTAGATTCTGTTTAATCAGGTTGACAAAGTTCATTAGAGCTTCTTTAGGGTTTGTAAATACCCAAACAATCATCTCTCCTAACTTAGCGGCAGCATCTTGTATTTTACCAAAGATTATACCTAAGGCTTCTGTAGCTATAGCTAACTTACGTGAACCTTCTTCTGTATTCTTAAAGTATGCTATAAGTGATGCAATTGCCGTTAATAGTAAACCAATACCTGTGGCTGCGATAGCTCCTTTAAGGCCTTTAAAACCTGTAGTAGCACCTTTAATACCATCTTTAAAGTCAGACCATTTCTTCTTAGCATCTGCTAGGAACTTATTTTCTTGTGCTACCTTCTTAGTCTCTTTTTGGAGACCTTTCATCGCTTTCTCTGCGTCTTCAACATTGTTAATTATTTGCTTAACTCCGTCTACTTCTATGGTAATCTGTATTTTCTTATCTGCCATCTACTATTAAATATATTTTACGTTAGTATTGAAATTCTTATGGTCGTGGTCCACCGCTAAAACACTCATTATCATTAGTACATAGTGATTGTTGATCTTGGAAACTACCGTTACCTGATATTATAGTAATTGAATTAATTACTGCACATACACTTTCAATAATGAATGGATTAACATTTCTTTGTACAATTTGGCCAGAACTATTTTGATATTCAAAGGTAGTTCCTTGAAGTTGATTTCCACCATTAAAGATATGGCAACTAGTTTTAGGTCTTACAATTCTACAATCAAAGTTGCTATTACAAACTCTACCTGTTCCAGTAAAAGTAGCAGATCCACTAATTACAGTAAAGTTACTACCACAATAGGAGTATGTTCCCGGTAATAGTGGAACTGTATTTGTATTACCATTTTGTTCGTAGCTTATTTCAGCACCTGTTCCTGAAACTACTACTGTAGTACATTCTTGTGGCGATATACCTTGACATGAATTACAATCGTCATGTACTGTTGAAGTATCTAAGTTACCTTGTGGTGTAGCTGAATTATTTTGTGAAATAATTTGAACACACTTACCAATATAGAAACCATCTTGTATTTCTAATACATCTCCTGCTTGTAAGCTAATAGTAGATGCAAAGTATCTAGGGCTAAATGAACCATCACAGAAGAATGCATAGTATACAAATCCTGGAGGAGTTTGAGTACAAGTGGCACAATCTGCAAATACTTGACTTACTGTGTTAGTAACTGCATTAGTAGAATCTCCTACTACTTCGAAACAACCAGCAACTCCGTTAATTTCTACAGCTTGACCTGGTGTTAAGGTTACGTTTCTATTTACATAATAAGTATTAGCTCCAGTATTACATGTTTGAACTTCGTAACTAGTTGGTGTAGGTGGTGTTCCACAAGTTGCACAGTCTGGGAAAGTTTGATTAAGTGTATAACTAGGAGTAACTGTTGTCATTCCCATTACTACAAAACATCCTTTCTTTTCGTTAAGGCTAATTGTATCACCTTGACTTAATTGCTGTGTAGTGTCCATACTATATGTTTGTACACTTAGTTGAGTACAGTTATTTAGATGTTCTCTAACTTCAAAATAGTTTTGTGTTTGTACACAACTAACAGAGGCTTCATAAGTTTGTGATTGACATCCTAATGAATCTGTAATATAGAATAAGTAATCTTCTGGACATAAGCCTGTTCTTGCTAAACCTGTACCGCCATCTTGCCATGTAATTGTATAAGGTCCTGTTCCACCACTTGGCGTAACTGTAACAGCTCCATTACACGGTGCTGAACAATCTGTAGCATCTGTTTCTACCCATGTTGCTTCGACTGGTGTAGAACTTGCGGCATTAACAGTATAACTTACTTCTGCTGATCTACCAAAATTATCTTCTACTTGTAAGACACCATTACCTAAAGGTACATTTTCAATTGTAAAGATATAAGGTGCTTGACCTACTGGTGCATTATATGTTCCGCTGTTATTACTTCCACTTGCACCAACATATGACCAGTTAAACGGAGGTGTACCGTTTGAAGTTACTTGTATTGAACCTTCTTCACCAGCACATATACCATCAGACACTATTATAGAGAATCCTGTTAGTGGTTCTGGTCGCCATACTGGACGTTGATCTAAGATATTAATTAATTGTACCTTTACTGCGGTTCTTTGACCTATCTCTGCATCTATAATCTTTTCAGGTCTATAATACTTACCATCTACAAAGATAACATCATCAAAAGTTAGTGTCTGTAAGTCTACATTGTTAAGTGTAAAGTAGGCTGTAACTCTTCTACTAAACTTATTATACAAACTAGAAATATATCTAGCCCAAAAGATTTCAAATAATGTATTAGGTATTTCTGTTAGTGCTGCATTTGGCGCAGGATCCATATAATACCTTGTATCATTAGCAAAGTTAAGATTAAGTGTATTAACTGCTTCTACTGGAGGTGGTCCTGGAGATTCTGCAATATTTGTAATCGGCCAATACTCGTAAGGTGTTACTAGTGGATAGGTTGTCATTGGTATTTCTGTACTAGCACTTGTTGCAAAATACCATGTAGTTCCATAAGTAGTCACTAAACCATTATAGAATAAGAATCTTGTCTTAGGTTTAATAGGTACTCTTTTACCGTCTTCTACTTCAAATATTTGTGGTAAGATGAAGCTATCGTTTGCCGTGCCACTTGGCATAGTTATTATTTGATCTATAGGAGTAGGTGCAATACCTAATACTTCTACATCTCTCTTACCTTTTAATAATTCGTTTTGTGAATCAAACCTTAACCAACCATAAGCGTGTTTGTTATTATCTTGATGGAACTTGTTAATATAGTCTTCATCTTCTTGTTTTGTAAATTCTATCTGTGCACTCTGTGTATTAAATAAGGGTTCACTTACAAAGTCCTTCTCGCGTATCATCTTATTACTCCAATCATATACTTCACCTGAACTTATGAAGTCTTTCCAGGGTTCTATAATGAAATGGTTAGGCCTACTAACTGATGGTTGCATTACTAATCTAAACATAGTAATAACATCTTTAATGAAATCTATTTGTTGATATTCACAGTCTAAGTCTCTTGTTGGTGCGTAATTACCAGGAGCAGCTGTACATTTCCAATAGGCTTGATCTACTGAAGTAACATCGTAAGAGTATGCAGCAGTTACAAAGACTTGAAAGATGTCTCCTGCTTGTGGTTGATAGCCACCGTTTGCAGATGTATATGTTGAGCTTGACCAATTACCATTACTTGCAAAGTTACCTACATCTAATGTATATAAGATGTTACCACCTGGTGCATCGACAATACAAAGTTGTACGGCACAGTTAACTTCTGTATAACCATAATCAGAGTTTTCTATTTGAGCATCTACTTGTGCGCCATAATCAAATTGATAGAAAGCACCACCAATTGATGCACTACCAGGTGCTGTAAAGTAAGAACCACCACTACTACTACCAACATCTGGTATATTAACGGTATAACCAGGTGAGGCTGTTACCTGATTCGAACAGTATAAGTAACTATTGATATCATTGTTACCATTAGCACTCTCAAAGTATTCAAAGGTTTGTGCTGAAGCTCCACCGCCAAATACACCACCTATATCTTGTTCTACACCTATAGCAATTGATTCTCTATTACCAAAGGCACTTACATACATGTGTCTAAATTGCTCACTATCTAAGAAGTTAGATTCGTATGTATAGCCACTATCTTGAAAGATCTGATCCCATATTCTTTTAGCTCTAATCATAGGTTTAAACCTTGCAGCTGGCAGAGCACTAGTTGTCTTTGTAAAAGATTGTTCACTTGAACCTGCGGAACCTATAGCAACTGTAGGTGAATTAAGATTACCATCACTATCATAGTCATTACCATGATCTATAAGAGGAAATAACAAGTCACCATCTGCATAACCAGCAGTAGCACTTGATTGTTGTGGAAAAGCATCCCAACTATCTCTAACTTCTTGTTGACCTATACCCGCTGAAAAGTCTGCGGCATTTGTATAGCTTACTGGTAAATCATCCCAGGAAAAATCTGTCATAGTCAGTTGACACATACTAGCTTCGCCAATGGCACTACTAAAGTCTCTTGTTTCTCCTAAGAATAAGAGTTCATAATCTGTCTTATCTAAATCTGCATTTGAAAATATCTTCTGTAGCCTTACATGGCCTATCTTAAATTCAGCACCATCTACTAAGATCTCTGCAGGTTTCTTAATTGTAATATCAAAATCTATACCGTCTAATTCATAAGCATTCTCAAAGAATTCATTATTACCTCTAGTTGCAGGCACTTTAAATGTTCTACTGAATACTGATGTAGCATCCGCACTAGTAACATCTTCTACACTTAGTGTAAGTTTAATAGGCTGTGTTTCGTAAAGGTCTAAGAAGATTGCATCTGTGTCAGGAGCACCTTCAAACGGGTATACTTTTAATTGAATCATATTATCCTCTCATTGATTTAAGGTTTGAAGCCAATCTAAAGTTGACTGTATATTGGAATAACTTGTCTTTACGACTAGTCTTTTCTGTATAATTAGTTGATGTAATTATTATAGGTACCCACTGACCAGCATAAGGTCCATCAGAGAACCTGGCTTTAACCTCAGCACTCTGATACATATGTTTTAATAGTTCCGCTTCGGCATCAGACATATAGCCTGATTTCACTTGAAACTTATTTTCTATTTTCTGTGAGTAAGTAGTAAAGCCTCTATCTTGTAGGTTAACATTGTAACTACTTGAGTTATAGTCTGCTGCACCTTTTAAGAAGTTATTATTCTTAGTTGAAGTAGAGTGTGTTAATTGTTTTGTAAATGTAAACTGGTCTCTATAACCATAGCTATTCTGCCATGCAAATTGTACATGTGAGAAATCATTACATGGTTCTTCATTAACAATATACTTTTATGCTCTCCATGCCGCTGCTGTCATTGTATCTATTTGTGACTGTGGATCTTCTGGACAACCATACACTACGGGTATAATATAGTAATACGCAGTTAAAGGATTTAGAGGTACCATTAAATTAGCAGGACCACTCGCTATTGTAATAGTTTGAAACTGACCACTAATAAGAGTTCCTTGTCCTAGGGAAATATTAGGTCCGCCACCATTTGCTTGTTGGTTAACTATAACGTTAGTCACCATAGGAGTTGTAGAAGTAGCAGAGAATTGTAAGATATAGAAAGCTTCTATACCTTGTACCGCTGCATTAGGTGCATTCTGAGTAGACTTCTCGACAGGCTGATAGAATGTCTTAGTACACTGGTCGTTAGCATATACATTATGTACATCTATACCGCCAGGACTTGAGTAGATATTATTAGTCTTACCTGGTAATTCGTCTAAGATTGTAAATGAATTATCACTTAGAGGTTTAGCAGTTCTGTCTATAACACTACATGGTAAATAAGTACCACTGTCGCTAGAGATAAGAGGCTGATAAGGATTAGTATCAAAAGGAACTTGAAAATATTGCTTAGAGCCTTGTATACATGTAAAGATTTCTGGTAGAGTTGTAAAGGCACTTACAACACCACCATTCTCTGTTGCTGTAGCTATTTGATATTCTATAAGTGTAGGACCTGCTAGTGCCATACGAGTGTTCTGTGCAAACCCAACCATATGTAGAGAGTCTATTGTATTTTCTTGTGGTGCTACATAACTTTGTAGTATGTTTTGTATGTCAAAGACCGCTCTACCAACTCTGTTAGGTGTTTGCCTAATATCTGCGATAGGATCTGTTTGACCTACTATGAAGATACGTAGTGCATACTTATCTGCACCTACAACACTATCAATATTAGATAGTGTAATTGGGTTAGCACCGTATGCCATATCAAATGGTGAGGTTGGGGTTTGTAATACTGTTACTGCCATAATTAATCTATATTATTTAAGACCGTTTCTAAGAGTCTATCTTCTATGTCTTGTATATCAAAGAATGGTCTTGCTGGAAGGCCAAACTTTCTATGTTTGTATTCGTAGAATCCTAAGTCTACGGGTTCTGTTATACCAAAGGGTTGTTGCGGTTGGCCACCTGTTGGCATTGTATTAAATGGAGTCCTTGCTTGTGGTCCTACTCCATAGTTCTGATAGAAACCATAGGCTAACATTTCTAATTGAAAGCCATATCTATCTAAGTTTACTTTAATCGATCTTCTAAGGTCACCACCATCTATTGCACCTACTGGACTTGCTGCTCTTATCTCTGTCGCGAGTTGAGTAGCTAAGGCCTGTATAGCCCCATCTAAATCATTGATCTCGTCAATAATCTCTTGGAATGCATCAAACTGGGATTGATTAAAGGCCATAGTCTGTTGTGTATACTTTGATTTCTGCGTCTAGTTGATCGAATAAGTCCGCCCATGGTTCAGCTGGAAAGCCATCTCTTAGTTTTAAACCAGCAAAAGTAGCAGTGGTTAGATTATATTCTATTGCTACTTTAAATGGTATTATATCTCCTACTTGTGGTGGCGTTGCTGAAAGACCTGTTACTGTTGCAACTGGGTTATTTTGACTTAGACCTACATTCAATCTGAAATCTCTAAACTCATTCCACTCTGCTTGTGTAGGTTGTTGCTTACATTTAATAGTAGTTGTAGCTTCCCATACCATAGGTGCTGGTGTTGGTCTTGGCGACCACAGCGATAGGTTTGCTATTTCTCCTTGGCCATACTGACTCCACATATTAAAAGGATCGTCTACTATTTCGTTAGCTTGTATATAACCATTAACACTATAAGGTAAAGTTGAAGTTTGTTTAGCCCATATTAGAATAGGACCAGGATTGTAAGGTGTTATACAGTCGTTGATATTTGTAGGCACTGTGATTGCTAAGTTAGCTGTAGCTCCTGCAAGATCATCTTGGAACCTTTCATAGAATGGTGTATAGTTTAAATCGAAACTTACTTCAGGTTGATCCTTGTAATGGAAGTATAACCTAGCGATGATATCGTCTATGTATTGCATACAGTCTGATTGTATTGCTAAGAAGTTTTGATACTCATCACCTTCCTCTTCTCTAGCCATGTCCATTACAATCATGTTAAAGTTATAGGTTATCTGTGTTTGTGTTCTGTTGTGCTGCGCTGGGTTTAAGAAACAATAAGGGTAGTCTGCACCTTGTAGTTCTCCTTCGCCTTCTGATCTGGTTTTAATATCACTAATCTGACCATAGCCAAAGTCTACTAACATCTTATGGTCGAAGACTACTTGTCTTATTCTATCTACGAGTTCTTTGTAGTTCATATTCTCTTTGTTGCTTTAATTTTTGAAAGTTCTCTGCGATCTGCTTTCTCTTTTGATGAGCCATGAAATTAAATATCGATAATAACGGCTGTTTAGTTATACTATCTATTCGTAAAACATCTTCACTAGCTAGACCACATATAATGGTATACCAACCTGCTATGATATCTTCGTGGCTCTTAGGTTCACTGTCTTCATCTTCTACCTCTAGTTCGCCTTCTTCTGTAAGGCCAAACATCTCTGCATACTGTCTGTATACATAGGTTCTATAGTCTAACCACTTCTCTATCTTCCATAGGGCTTCGTCAGCCCACTCGGTTTCTCCTAAGATTGTTAAACATTTAAGTAGTGATTTGTCAAAGCCTTCCGCCGTCCATACATCTAAGTCTACCCATTGGCCAAAGGTTATACCACTTAGGTCTAACATCTTTGATTCGAGTCTTCTATTCATTAGGCTTACTGTAAATCCTACTAATAATTCTTGTTGGCCTTCTGGCACTTCTTCTATGTCTTTAGGATGTACCTCTAAGATAGTACCTATAATGAATGGCCAGTTTTCGTGGCTACTGACATCCCAACGTGCTAACCTCATCCACTGAGAGATTGTTAACCTTTCAGGGAATTGTTTTACCTTACCATCTATTTTAATTTCAAACATATACTATTAAATATATTTTACAAGGATTTAGAAATACTATGAGCTATCGCTTACCCATTATGGTGTACTGACCATAGGTTTTGTTTTGCTTACGATTATAGTTTACAATTGCAAGAGAAATCACGGTGTCGTCATGGAGACCGCTTGGGTGGCCATATCGGATGTTTCGAGTCTTTGGGTTGTACTCATAGGTAAAGACTGATAGTTCACTATACAGAGCGGGAAAGAGTGTCTTAGAAGGGATCTTTACCGTGTGTTCATTCATGTCTAGGATTAAGCCTTCAATGATTTCATTCTTAGACTTTGAGCTTGTAACAAATGGATGTGTATCTGGCCATTGTTTTTTTAGTTGCTCATAGATTACATCTCCTATAGAGTTTACTTCTACCATTACTGTAGCTCTATACTTCTTTACTAATTGGATTATGTTGTTGGTCATTGTCGACCATTCTTTCTTGTTGTCTCTGTAGATATCGATTACTTCGCCTGCTTGGTTCATGAAGGTTGCTACTGTAAAATCTTCTTGTTTACCTAGGTCAATTCCACAATATATTTTTCCTTGTGGTCTTGGGTATTGTGTGAATGTATTCTTATCTATATCTGTAAATACTTCTCCTCCTGAATCTATGAACTTTGCTAAGTACTCTTGTCTAAATACATTTGGTGGTATGGTTCTCTTTGCATCTTCTATCTCTTCTCTTTCTATATAAGGTGTATCATATGAGGAGCCTGCGTAGCTTACATAGTTTGTATGGTCTGGGCTTAGGCCTAGTTGATATAAGTTATAGAACCAATTCTTTCCTTTTGGCGTACTACAGAATAAGATCTTTTTACCTCTTACTGAGAATACTGGACGGATTGCTTCTTGCCATGCATCTTCTTTCATGAATGCTGCTTCATCTAAGATACCATAGTCGCATGTTAAACCCCTGATATTATCATACCTTTCGGCTGATCTAAAGATTATTGTAGAACCATTCCTTAATTCTAATTCGTTTGCTGAGAAGTTGTTATTCTTTACTAGGCCGCTTTCTGCTATGGCTGAATAGAGTTCTTTGTGAACTTTACTGGTTTGCGAATAGGTCGGACTGATCCATAGTATTTTAGAAGGTCCATTGTTAATCATCCAATAGAGGGCTAAGTTAATACCCATTAAGGATTTACCAAACTGTCTACCTATGCTTGCTACATGATACTTAGACTTAGAGGTTAATATACCTTCTATAAGTTCTCTTTGCTTAGGATGCGGTGTAAAACCCTCATATACCATTATTCTTCTATTCTATCTTCTTCGTTATTAATATCTGGTCCGAACTGGAACTTTACATTTTTAAATAGGTCTTCGCCATCG
>Ga0098055_1001674_pt1 | contig 11833 bp, 8 predicted proteins | sample 17_taG_FD_75107 | JGI IMG/M metagenome (GOLD analysis project Ga0098055, IMG submission 75107) | Marine viral communities from the Subarctic Pacific Ocean - 17_ETSP_OMZ_AT15314 metaG | ecosystem: Environmental > Aquatic > Marine > Oceanic | place: Pacific Ocean | collected 2015-01-18 | reverse complement strand
CGTTTAATTAGCGACTACTGCAAGCGTTTTTTCCCACTGAGTTGGTCTGCTCTCACTAACAATTAAGTCACCAAGTGTCGTTAGTAGGAGCGAGATTCGAAATAGCGACACTTGGCTCCTCCCTTAGTGCAAGAGCGATACCAAAAGACTACAGCCTCGACAGTTTGTCGGGGCTTTTTTTTCGGTTTGTCATCTGTTTTGTAGTTGAAGTATCTCCCGACTATTTTGTATCATAGTTTCCATGCCTTTAGGACCACTCTTCACAACAACTGGTGGAACCAAATTCCGTATCTTCGGCACTCTGAAAAGAGTGGTTGTCGATGATTGGGGCGTTCATATCTATAACGAAGCTGACCAAAGAGTTAGCATGAAGAAAGTCTATGCGTTCTGGGCTAGTGTTGCACAGAAGGCTCTCAGCGCTATCGACAAGACTGTGCTTATCGAGACAGGTGGTTCATCTTCATCAAACGACTACTTTCGGGATGTTTATGTCGATAGTGGTCATATGATGTTTGGCCATGCCAGTATTTTAGATTTCCCTAATGATGCAGGAGATAACGCAAAGACAGCGTTGGTATGGGCTAGGACAATGCGTGAGGAGCTAAGCTACCGTCTTCAGGTCATGCAGGAAAAAAACAATGAGTTAATCGATGAGATGCAGGAGCTGACCGTTGCTCAACGCGGTGAAGCAGACACGGCATCAGCTGCTCTAGATAAGGAATGGGATGAGTTGATAGCAGACCCAAAGAGACGCTTTATGTTAGTGGGCGCCGCTTACCTCAATCGTGGGAAACCTGAGAAGCCTGATAAGTCATTTGCTATTCGTCTTGGTATCGACACCATGAAGAAGAAGCGGATTAACGTAGAGGTATTAGAACGCACCTACAAAAACAATATCCTGGTGTCTTTGCCTGACTATGGTGACACAAGATGTCAGATAGCCATCAAGCAAGGCAATCAACAGAACACTAAGAATGAGTGGTGCATAGCTACCGTAAGTAATACGTTGAAAGGTTGGCAGCCTATAGAAGACGATATGTACCCAAACTGGCGTTCAACCAGGAAGGATGTCGACTACTACATCGATGCTCACAATGAGATGATGAGTAAGCTGTTCAGCCCAGTTACTAGCTTTGATGACCTATAGCTTAGAAATGCCTAGAGGCCAAAGCTCCCGCTAAAGGCAGGGTCTATGACCTCTAGGACTTTTATAAATCAATAGCTGCCTCTGATACAGAGCCTACACTATGGACAACTTATATATACGACTTATTGGGTGTTTCTTCAAGTTTTAGACGCTTTGTGGTCGGTATTTAGTCGGTATTTAGTCGGTATTTGGTCGGTATATGCCTGGTTTGTATGGATTAACGCAGTTAAATGCGAGACCAGACACTTATGAGGTATACGAAGGGACTAAAGTAACCAAGGCTCACTCACGACTACTACCATAGAGAATATACCTAAGAGACATAAGTAAACAGCAGTTAACCTAAGTCTTCGCTGGTTACGTTTGGTAGCTATGGTGACGTAGGTAGTTAGGTGGGATGGTAGATGTTTGTTCATGTCTAACTATGTCCCGATTTCTGACGAAGAGTAAATCCGTCATCCGGATAAATTTCTGATAATGCCTAATGTCTAAGCACTGATATTGGATTTACCGCAAGCGATTGATTATCGGTTGCTGTATATTATTTAATTAAAACAGTGGCTTGTCTATAACCAGTCCAGATTTCTCAAGACGACCATCGATTTTCGACCCTCCAGTACCCAATAAAATAACCAAATTCAAAAACAGAGATAAACCCTGCGCCTTGTTGTTGTTGTTAGACGCTCTTCAGCAGAGGCTCAGATTTCACAGAGGAACTATTATGGCACTAGAAACTGGTACATATATCGACAGTCTAGTCGCTACGAACCCAGCGGCGACTGACGGTCTTGCCCAAGCCGATGACCATCTACGCCTTATCAAGGCCACCATTAAAGCTACATTCCCAAATATCACAGGTGCAGTAACAGCCACTAATGCCGAACTAAGCGGTATAGATGCGCGTGTAGACACAATCGAGGCTAATAATGCCATCGATGTCCAGACTAAAGCAGGTACTGCCTCAGTCACAATGTCTGCAACAGCCCTCGACACCTACGTCAAACATAGCGGAACAGGTACCCTAACAATTGGAGGGGGGAGTGCTGACGGACAAAAGATAAACGTAACGACCACAGGCACAATGACCATCAGTTGGGCTACAGGCAGCCAGGGCATCTCACTAGGTAACTCTACCAAGATTGCATCAGGCATCTGGGATAATACAGCAGGTTACTGGTTCTTCTCCGAAACAGTCACAAGCTAAGGGGGCGTACATGACCCTAGTAGCTAAAGGCTTAAAGAAGAGCGATGTGCCAAGCTCAGGCGGTACACTCGCCACTATAGCTGGCTCAGGCGGCTCTAAGCTTCCAGTGCAAATCCTCGAATTTACTCAGGATGTCACAGGTAATATTTCGATACCCGACACCAATCTCTACGGCTACTTCAAGATAAACATGGGTAGCCACAATATTGATGGGGCAGGGGCAGCTTGCTTTACGAATGATAATGTCTTTGATGCCGATATTAGCGGCTCAGGCACAATCAACAGCAACGCAGACTTTACTATCAACACTACAGGCACTGCGACCACAGCTAACATATCTAGCAAAGGTATAGACATAGCTGTAACTAACGGTGCCTCTTTTCACACAAAATTTAACACTAGCATCACCCAGAACAATTCACCTTTCAACGGTAACCAAAGTGGTGGTAACTGGAACGTAATCAGAGAAAACGCAGGTGGCACTACAGGCACATGGACAGCTACTGTTTTAGACGCAAATACTAATCTATCTGGCGTAATTCTTGGCAAAAACCTTACAGTAAAAAAGAACGGAACGACTGTAGCTACAATAGCACAGAGCAATAGCAACCAGTCATGGGGACCAGTATCTTGTGTCCCTGGTGACGTTATTGTCTGGACCTGTTCAGCAGGTATTGGTGGTGGTGGTACTATCAACAGAAACCAGACCTGGTCTTGGTCAGGTAGCCCTAAGATAGGTTACTCCAGCCATACGGGTGGCGGTAACAGTGGTGCTTTCAATGCAAAACAAATTGCTGTTACTAACAACAACACAACGAACCTAGACTTAACACTTCAGTCAGGTACTACAGGTATCAGCACTGATACTACAGTTGCTGCAGGTGCGAACCTGTCACTGACAGGCAGTGGTTCTACAATCTCGACATCCACATGGGCTTTGGTCGCCAAGATAACAGACCAGACAGAAAACGGTGTTCTGTACTCAGCAGTAGCTGCTTTCAACGGCACTAACACAACAACGGACGCAGCAGGAGTACCTACAGACGGTATAGACCTCACGGCCTTCAGTGGAACATTTAATAGGGTGATATAATGGCACAGACAACTTTGCCCATCAGGAGCTTAGGTTCTTCTGGTGTGCTAACAGACCCTAATGCCTATAATCTTCCTATCACTGGTTTTACCTCAGCAAACAATGTGCGCTTCGATGAAGGCAAGGTGCGCAGGTCTCCTGTATTCAGAACGATTAAAAGTAGTCTGGGTTTTGACCCAAGAGCAGCTTTTGGTGTCGTTCCAGATACAGGTTTTGATAGTGTGTTGTTGGTGTCGGATACCTACGCAATCAAAGAATTTGCGAATGATACTCTGACAGACCGTTCTGGCTCTATATCAGCAAGCACTGACCCACGCCCATTCACTATCTCTTCACTAGCAGATGTGGTCTACATCAACAGACCAGACAGAGTTCCTGTGTTCAGATTACCATCAGGCACTAACTTCGCTGACCTTACAAACTGGGACAGCAGCTGGCGCACAGCGTCCATACGCCCATTCGGTGATTTCCTGCTAGCTCTCAATGTTACTGAAGGCAGCACAAATTACGCTAACAGAGTGCGCTTCTCTAACTTAGTTTCAGCCAACTCAATTCCTGATAGCTGGGATGCAACTGACCTCACAAAGTCAGCAGGTTTTAATGACCTAGTACAAATGCAAACAGCTATTGTCGATGGTATGGAGCTTGGTACTAACTTTATTATCTACAGCTCCAGCGAAGCTATTCTTATGGAGTTCACTGGTGGCTCGTTCATATTCAATTTCAGAAAACTATTTAGTGATGAAGGTGTAATATCCCAAAACTGCATTGTTGAAGCAGATAACAAGCATTTCGTTTTTGGTGTGTCAGATATCTTTGTCACAGACGGAACGACAAAGCAGTCAATCTGCGATGCCAGGGTGCGCAACTTTATATACAAGGGTCTTAATCAGAAAAACTCAGACAGATGCTTTGTTCAACACAACAAAGTCCTAGACGAAATCTACTTCTGCTACCAGTCAGGCGATGCCCTGGTCAACTTTTCAGATACCGACAGATGTAATCGAGCTGCGGTCTATAACCTGAAAAATGGCACATGGTCATTCATGGACTTGCCTAATGTATCAGCTGGCAGCACAGCAAATATGGACACAGTAGCAACCTACGCATCTGCAACAGGTACTTATGATGGTATCGGCGGTAGTTATTATGACCAGGAAGACAGCTTTGACCGTCACACATTGATGGTTGGCAATACTGATACAGGAAACTCTATTAGCTCTCAGAAGCTGTATGGCCTCGATTTGGCAGATTCAGGTTCTCTAGGTTTTAACATCGACACAGAGGCAACTAAACCGCCTTTTGTTGAACGAACAGGACTAGACCTGGATGAAGTGGGTGAGCCACTAGATGGCTACAAAGTCATCACTAGGATGCTCCCACAGATAAGAACCGATAACAGCTCAGACACTAATATCACTATAGAGTTTGGTGCGTCAGACATTCCAAACAATACGCCAACTTACACAAGCACAGCGACCTTTGATATCTCAACGAATTACAAAGTAGATAGCAGAGCTGCTGGGCGATACCTAAGCTACAAGTTTAGTCTTACTGCAGATGACTACAAAGACTTCGAGATTTCTGGCTTCGACTTGGATGTAACAACGACAGGGCGAATATAGGATGTCTGTAAACGATAAAACCAATGTCGTCCTGAACGGCTACATTAGAGGTACGCCGCCTATCCTAAGTGAAGGGCTAGATAAGTACCTACAAGACGAACTTCAACGAATAGAGGCGTCTCTACGCTCACTGCTAACAGCAGGTGTAGAGGTGCTAGATGCCCCTCCTGCTAACCCAGTTCGAGGGATGCTCAAATACAACACATCATCATGGGATGCGCTAGGAGACGGCTCAGAAGGGCTGGTTTTATATAACGGCACTGCGTGGGTGGATGTCTAAAAAATACGAGGAAAAGTAATATGTTAGGTTCGATAGCAGGGGCTGTAATCGGCGGTGTTATGAATAACAGAGCCGCTAAGAAAGCTGCAGCAGCGCAAGACAGGGCGACACAAGCCCAGATGCAAGGCTACACTGATGCACGACCATACATTCAAGATATGTATAAAGGCGGTCAGGGTGCGCTGAATGATGCACTAGCAGCTGGCTACTATGGTGGCCCTACCTATGCAGGTCTTAACGATACGCAAACTGGCGCAGTAAATAACCAGATTGGTATGGCAAATGCTGGGTTTGGTGACGCTCAAAACTTTATGAATATGGGGCGTGGCTTCGGACAGAATACGCAAAACCTATACAACCAGGCATCACAAGATATGCTCGGCAATGCTGTAAGCTACGCAACTAATCCAGATAACTATTCTGGTCTTGTTAATTCAGCTATGCGTGACAGCAGACGCAATCTCAATGAAAATACGTTGCGCAATATCGATATGAACGCAGCAGCATCTGGAAACGCAAACAGTTCACGAGCTGGTATTGCAGGTGCAGTGGCTCAAAGAGCTTTTGACGATAGACAAGCAGATGTCACATCAGACATTCAAAGTAACTTGATGGACCGTTCTTTGAACAGTCAGCAGTCACGCCTTGATAACATGACTAACGCCAACGCAAACCTTGGCAATCTCTATAGCTCAGGCTTCAATCAAGGGACTATGTCTAATGAGCAGATGCTCAATGCTGGCGGGATTTTACAGAAAGATTTGCAGAACCAGTACAATGATGACAGGTCGAACTTCGAGGGTAATCGTGACTTTGCGATGAACCAGTACACCAATTTCAACGCTGGCATCCTCAACAACGCTCCACAAACGCCAGGACAGGTAACGCCTAACTTTATTGACCCAACGATGGCTGGCTTTGGCGGTGGAATGGCTGGCTTCGGCATGGGCCGTAAAATTGATAATTTCTTCGGCAACAGAATTAATACAGGTGGATACGGGACGACTGGTTCATTCAGCATGAACCCATTCAAACCTTACACTGATAACGCTGGTTTTGGAGTTGGATAAGATGAATCAGACACCTTACATGAATGTTCCAGTTTTCTACCGTGACCAAAATAGAGGCCAGGGTATTTTAAACCCTAGCAATCAAACCAGAACACAAGCCCCACTAGCACTCGCACCTCAAGTGCCTCAGCAAAGAATAGGACTTAACGAAGGTCTTATTCGTACTGGCGGCGCGATAGTAGGTGCATCTCAAGATGGTGGTTTAGCAGCTTTTCAAGCTGGCACTGATATGTATGGGCAAATCCAAGACTATAATCGTAGCCAGGCACTTGCCCAATATAATGCTCAAATAAACGCAGATGCGAAACAAGCTCAAATTAACAAGCAAGAAGCAGCAGCAGCAGCCAAAGCCAAAAAAGCAGCCACAGGTGCTGTAAGCCCATATAATGCAGTAGTTCTGCAAACTATCGATGATATTATTCCAGTTTTGGATGCAGATATTAACGGTTGGCTTAACCAAAATTTAGGAATGGGCGGCTGGACTACAGGCACACTTGGTGAGTTGATGAAAGGTATCGGCGGAACTGGTGCAAGAGACCTAAACGCTAAGCTCGAAACGCTTCGCTCAAATATCGGTTTTGACAGACTGCAGAAGATGCGGATGGACAGCCCGACAGGTGGCGCACTTGGCTCTGTCTCAGAACGAGAACTAAGCCAGTTGAACTCAGCACTTGGTAATCTGGAACAATCACAATCTCCAGAGCAGCTCAAAGAAAACCTTATCCGTATTAGAGACCAATATGAAAGAGCTATTATTGCTCTGCAGAACGACTACGCAGCTGACGGCATGACTTTTCAGAACCCAGTTGCGCAAGGCGCAAGCAGCAGTGGAAACAGCAACCTCTCAGCAGCGGATGCAATCGTAGGATTTAGATAATATGTCAGACCGTGCGCAGCAGTACGCTGATTGGCTTGTCGCTAATCAGAGCAAGAAAGGTACGCCCGAATTTCAGACTGTAGCTGATGCATACACTCAGCTGAGACAGGGTCAACAGCCTCAACAACAACAAGCACAACAGCCTCAACAACCAGCAGCAGCGCAAAACAATGACATTGTCGATACAGCTACAAACCTTGGAAAAGGGATGTACGACAGAGTTCTAGCAATGGGTTCTGGCGCAGCTGACTTAATACCTACCGTCAGTAAGGCTCTTACAGGTGAAGAGATTGAGTTAATCGATTTGGAAGGCGCATCTGACTTCTTAGACAAAAAGCGTGAAGAGCTAAATTACACGCCTTTAGTTCCTTGGGAAGACGTTAAGGCTAATCCTTCAGCTGCTAACGTGCTTGGCTTTATGGGTGAGGCGGCAGTGACTTCATTGCCAGATATGGCTGCTGCTATGATAAGTGCACCAGCGTATTTCTTGACTTACATTGCCCCAATTGCAAACGAACGAGCTGAAAATGATGGACGCTCAGAGCCAACACCATCTGACCTTGCTTTTGCTTCGGTAGCAGCCGCAGGTATCGCAACTGCAGAAAAAGTTGGTGCTAAAGGCATTTTCGGACAGCAAGCAGGTAATGTAATTCAAAGAACTGCAAATGCTGGCGTAAAAGAAGCTGCAACTGAATCTATCCAGAACCCGCTAGAATATGCAGGTGAGACGGTAGGCACAGAAACAGGTTTTGATACTGCCACGGCTTTAGACCAGGCAGCTGCAGGTACAGTTGGTGGTTTTGGTGCTGGTACTTCCATTCGCGCAACCACCGAAGCTTTAACAGCTGGTGGTAGAACTGAGCCAGAAGACCCACAAGCTGCGTCTGACCTGGCGAATAGACTTACAGTGCTTGAGAAAGCAAACCAGTTCAAACCTGGCAATGTGTCTCAGTCTATGGACGTAAAAGGCGCACGAGCTATGCTCGACCAGGCACATACGCAAATTGCTGAAGAAATTAAGCAGCAAAAGAAATTTGCTAAGGACAGATTGAAGCCTGATGCGTCAGATAGTGACACAGATATTAAACTTAAATCTCTAGCTGAAGCAGGTTTTAGACAAGCAGGTAACAAAACTAAGAATACTGTTGGTCAGCAGGAATATAATGCTGTCGAAAGCCTTTTAGGTGATACAGCTGAAGGCCAGCGTATCTTAAAGCTATTTAGAGAAAGCAACGAGCTTACCACCCTGCATAATCAGGGGCTGAAAGGCGGCCTGTCCAAATATACGGACGTAGTTAACCCATTTAACTTCGGTGCTGGCTACAGCAGCAAACCTCTAATCGAAGTACCTACAAGATTAGGCATTACAGGTGCGCTTGCCTCTCAAACTGGCGGTGCTAGTCTTGCAGCCCAATTAGGCATAGCGGCTACTGGTAGAGCTATTGATAAATTTACAGGCAGCCGAAGTAATGTCGCTAGTTATATGCGACAGAACGCAGGGCAAAGCGGTGTAAGAGAGATACAGTCTCCGGCACTAAGAAAAGCTCGTCAAAAAGACCAATATAAGAAACGAGAGTTCAACGCTGAACAAGAAAAAGACGCTTATGAGCAGAACTTGCCTATTGGCAGGAATAACAAACCAGCAAGCATGGTCAATCAAGATACAGGTCTTAACAGGCGTGAGCAGGTAGAACTAGCTGAACGTATGCTCCTGATGAACGAATACAAAGTTATTCATGAGCAGCTCAAACAGCTTATCAAAAGCGTTAAAGGGGAATACCAGCAAGTTCAGAATATCAACGGTGTCATCGAGCGTATGATGGGCGAGTTGCAGAAAACGCAACAGCAAACCTCAACTGAGGCTTCTACCCCACAAATCTCTCAACTACCTAACGCAGCCAGGCAGCAAGGCATCCTAGACAACCAAAACCGTCTAGAGAGCTTGCGCAAAAGGGCTATGGCTGACAATCAGCTTAATGCAGCTGACAGAGACCTTATTAACGATACTTTTGACCAATTGAAGCTAGACTTGGGTTCAAACCCAGTCGAAGCAGCTGAGAGTATCATTCAAGGTGCTAATGCGTTAGCCCTCAACAAAGCCGCAATCAACAGATACCTCAATCCGTATCTAGAGCGAGTGAGGCAGCAGCAAAAGGGAAAAAAGCCTGAAGCGTCTCAAGGCGCAGTAACTGAAGAAACTAATGCTGACCTCATACCAACTTCAGGCGATATTATTAGAGAAGAAACTAACGCAGACCTTTTCGACCCTGTAGATTTCAATGAATACGAAGACACAACATATTATCATGGAACAGCTTCGATATTTAAGGAATTTGATGCTGCAGCTAGAGGCAAAGAAACTGACGCTTCATCTGCTAAGCAAGCGTTTTGGTTTTCTGACGATACTGAAACAGCGATGTCTTATGCTAATTACGCTGCATATTTTGGCGTTCCTTCCCGAATGGAAAGAGATGCTGCAGCCAAAGAGTATGATGCGCAGGTCGCACAGCAATATGGTGAAGCAGATAGAGCAAAGAGGTTATTTGATGAAGCTGATAACATCAGGCGAGAAGCTGAAGAATATGAAAATAGACTGAGCAAAGATGCAGATGCTCGTAAGGCTAATCAAAACATTATACCTGTATATGTGCCAAAAAATCTTATGGTGGTAGATATCGAAGGTGAAACTTACTACAGCGGAAAAATTAGTGAGCATTTGAAAAAAGCAAAAGCTCAAGGATATGACGGTGTAAAGTTCTTAAATTTAGATGATGCAGTTGGCCTAATTGATAAACCAGCAACACATATAGCTATTTTTGACCCTTCTAAAATCAGGTCAAAGTTTGCTCCACAGCAAAACACCAATAAAGATGCACCACTTCTCAAGATTAAAAATCAAGAAGAATTTGAGAGTATGGCAAAGCATGTGCGGGGCAGACAGCTTCGTGATGGCTTAGATGCTATGCTTCAGAAGGCTGGCGAGGGGATGCTTAAAAAGTACAAAAAGGGCGACCCTATCGGCAAACTTGGTGAAAACTTCGACAATACCAAAATGTTATCTAAGGAACTTGTTAAGTATCTCGACCCAGAAGGTCGTGAGACAGTTTCTAGGGTTCAAGTAGGTATGGATGGCAAAGGCTTGTCTGAAGAAGACGTTAAAGTAATCATGCCGCATCTGGTAAGAGGATTACGGTTTATCACTGGCTCAGACGCTATGGACAGTGGATTTTTAGGAGCTTTCAGAACAGTGAAGCTGCCTAATGGCAAAGTCTCAAAGCGTATGATTGATATGGTTGATATTGGCGAAAAACTCAATCGTAGCCCAGACGCTCCAACGATGACTGGCGAGATGTTTTTAGACACTCTTTATCACGAGATAGGCCATTCATTAGAGAGCCAAACAGCTCTTCGAAGTATGGTTGATGTCACAGCTGCTTTTGTTCGCTCTGGCGACCCTGATTCAGCTCAAGACTTACAAGATTTGATAGAAGTCAGCCGCCAAAGACGGAAAGCAAATTGGGAACAGCTGGAAAATCATAGAAATTACATTTTCGATATTTCTGGTAAGTACCCACCAAGCTATGCGGAAACTGCAGCATGGGACTTTACTGACTGGATAAGGTTTAGTCACGATGCTCAAGAAAGCCTAAGTAATCAAGGAATGATACAAGATATCGAACGCTTTCAGAATATATGGAAAAGGTATCAGGAAAGAGTTCAATATATGACAAATCCTGCTGAATTAAGTGCAGATTTGATTGCTTATTACTTCGCCAAACCCGAAGCCTTAAAAGCCAAATATCCCAAGCTTGCTAAAATGGTCCGTAAGGCTGTTAATGAAAGTGATTTGTCTCAATATATCTCATTCCATACAATCACAGGATTGCTGGGTGCAGGGGCTATTCAGTCACTACTCATGGGTATGGATGACGAAGAAGACAAAGGCATCCTATCACCAGGCACAGGCGCACTAAGTAACGCAGCCTAACAAATACACACATCAAGGAGAGAACTGATGCAAACATCAGCACATGACCTCGTGGGGCTTCTCACGAGTGTCGAGCGTGTTGCTGCGTCACATACGCTTAACAACGAACAAAAGAAGCTGGTTTTAGGGGAGATGCTTAACGGCTTACCCCCTGACCAGTTCTGCGTTTACAGCAAACAGACAAAAGCAATCGTTACCAAGATAATCCAGGAGAAGCTTTATGGGCTACAACCCCCCGAAAAAGCCAAGAGCGAAAAGCCCAAGCAAAATAGGGCAGGGAAAGCACCCACAAAAAGCACCAAAAAATAACTATTTCAGCTCTCTAATGAAAACAGAAGAGGGCAGAGCGTTAAGGCGTTACTGGTCAACAAAACCTCGCAAAAATGCAGGTAGACCAGTGGGCGTTCCTGATGGCTACACCAAGAAACAAATAGAACCCATCAGAGCAGACGCAAAGCGTCAAGCTAGAGAGATTGTAAGTATTATGGCTAAAGAATTTAATATCGAAGACGACTACGCAAAGACCGCACTAGAAACTGCAGTCGAAGT
>Ga0098055_1001660_pt1 | contig 11884 bp, 8 predicted proteins | sample 17_taG_FD_75107 | JGI IMG/M metagenome (GOLD analysis project Ga0098055, IMG submission 75107) | Marine viral communities from the Subarctic Pacific Ocean - 17_ETSP_OMZ_AT15314 metaG | ecosystem: Environmental > Aquatic > Marine > Oceanic | place: Pacific Ocean | collected 2015-01-18 | reverse complement strand
GACCTCCACCGCCAAGAGTCATTGTCACTACCGGGGCACCCGGCATGATTTCTTTGACAATGTGAGAATCTGGACTGGCTGAGCCTTTGACGCTAACAGTTGAGGATGCTATGTCGCTTATCAGACCATGTGCTCTAAGTACAGTGTTGCCATCGGTGTCATCTCCAAAAGAAAGCACCCTTGCCCTTGACATAAGGTGTTCAATACTAATGACATTACCAAAACCTGCATCAGTCACTACCTTTGATAACTGAGCAAAACGGTTCCTATCACAAGGCTGTATGACTAAACTAGTAACATTATTTCTTGACTTATGCTCTATAATGTCGAAATACTCATGTACGATTGTACTTTGATTAGTGCTACCTCTACCTGCTGATTGAGGCTCTATGAATAACTCATCGTCATTAACAACCGCAGCATTGGTTCCTGCACCTATGGTAATGCTGTTGGTAGTGACGGCTGTAACTGTACCTAAATTTGTTCCGTCTGCTTTGTAAATGATGTTGTCTACCGCAACTAATTGATTAGCAGTTCCTCCATCAACTGACATAGCGCCAGTAGTAGAACTAACATAGCCACCTGAATTATTTATTTTCAAACCTATACGGTTTCTTCTACCATTGGAAGGGTCTCTGAACTTAACGCCAGCAACTTCTGAAAAATCATTTGAGCCGACTAGATTAGCCTTCACGAGTACTTTGTGGAAAGTAGAAGAGCGAGATGCTAGTTCAGGCCTAGCCACTCTTATCGCTTGAGGAGTAGTTTGAGGGCTGTCAGTACTGGTGTTAGGTAGATAATTAGTCGGACAAAGGCTGAGGTCTAGTTGGTCTTCACCTACATTACCTTCTGAGTCTTCGCCCTCTAAATCACCGTCATTGAAACCAAACATGTCAGGAGTATCGAAAGTAACCAATCCTCCCGGCGCAACTATACCTAATGGCCTGACTGCAATTGAATCTCTAATCAAATCAATTATCTGAAGACTACCACTCAAGACTGTACTTACATCAGGTAAGGTTTTACTTACTAACAACTTAGGAGAGCCATCTGCCATTTTGACTATAGCATTATTAATAGCGGCAGTATTGAAACTACTGTTGGTTGGCGTTGCTGAAAATACAATTGTTTTCGCAGTGTGGTCTATCTTAGCAGTTTGGTTGGTAACTGATGAGAAAGGACTGTGACCGTCAATTGATATTTTGTGAGCAGGTATGATAGCGCCGTCTACTCCGAAAGACTTGACACTCTGCAAAGTAAGGGTGGCAGTAGAAATATTGGCGGTTAGCCTAGATGTAGCGCCGACATTAAAATGCTCACCTGTTCTATCAATAGCGTTGTAATGAATCTGTACAAACGGAGCATAGTCATAATCTTCTAACTCAGGTAAGATTAGTGTCGCTATTCTACTTTCTATAGAAGGAATGACTGACTTGATGTTCGTACTAGAATCTGTAGAAGATATCGATTTAAGTAAGAAAGGCTCTGTATCAAAATCAGCCCCTCCGAGCGCTAGTAAACCTCTCTTAGAATCATCTATATCTGCCATACCATTTTCTACAAATGTAGATATCCTTGAGGAAGACACTACATCTTTCAAAGCCATTGGCCCATGTTCGTCGAAACTGGATACAATTGAATTTACGGGGATGATATCTTTGATATTGCCAAACTGGGGGATGAATGTAGCACTTACAACATCACTGCCCGCATCTAACTTCTTCTCTACTAAATGCGATTCAGTAGGCGGCAATGCTCCCATAAACGGATGACTGTTAACATGATTGAGAATATGCCTACCTGTATGACCTATCAAGAAGTCTTGACCCATGTTTGTAGTACTGGCAGAAAACTGATTGTACTCATGAGAGTCTATGGCCATGCTCATAGAGAAAATAATACCATGATTTTCAAAGTCACTTTCATCAATTATAACTTGCCCTTGCCTTTGTGAAAACTGAGTACCGCTACCTTGTGGTTGGAATACATTACCATTCCCACCATCTACTATACAGTCACCTGTAATTACTACAAACTCACCTGCATCGTGAGCCATTAGTAATCCTCTTCGACCATTACTAGTCGCACTAAAATCAAGATGGATAGATTCTACTACTATAGCCCCGGTACTACCATTTATAGAAATTAACCTAACTCTTTCAGGGGCTTTTTTAGTTGGTTTTCCAGTTGTTTTATCATAACCTAATGGATTGATAAGTAGATTAAAAGGTACTTTTGGAACATCTACATTAGTGCTTGAAGTAGCGGCGTATTTTTTAACAGTATAATTACCAGAACTCCAAGGAGTAGTAGTAAAGTCTACAGAAGATAATCCAGTCTGACCAGTCAATTCTTGAATTAAAGATTGTGCAGATGCAGTGTTTACTGTAATGGTAGACGATGCAGATGTACTTGCCGTCAGTGAGGGAGTTATTATTCTATTAGTTATGGGACTAATTGGCTCTTCAAACCGCCATAGACCAAGAGTACTATCGCTTTTTATTGGAGCAAAGTCACTTCGACCTGATGCTTTTGCACCTGCTGACAAATGTATAGTCTCAAGCGTTCCTCTGAAATCACCACCTCTACCGCCTAGGAACATCTGGCTTTGTTGAGGTACTAATTGATGCTCTTCTTCTAATGTCTGTTGAACTAACAGGTCGCCATTAACATGCATACTCAATACCTTTCTATCGAATGTAACAGTGACATTGAGTAGTTCTCTTGTGCCGTCAGTAAAGGCACTGACATCGTTACTGTCTTCATCTGAACCTAGATTAGAGCCTGTGATTACTGAATTGACTGACGGGAATAGAATACCATCCCAATAGGCCAAATCGCCATTTGCTTTGTTGACAGGCTTGGCACTAGTCAAAGTGTATACTGAGTCTCTACCAGTGTTCTTGTTCTGTAATCTGATTTCAAAAGTAGCAGGTGCAGGGCTACTTGGTGCACCTACGCTCAGCCTCATTACATTGTCTTGCTCAAATATTGTACCGCCACAATCGGGTACGAACCATGTTTCCAAAGTAAATGAATTCATTGTAGTCGGCAACCGCTTGCGCTCAACAGTCTGCTTGCCGTGTAAGTTAGTGTTGTTAGTCGGTACGAGAACGCTGTCGCTGATACCGTTGAATCTCATACCATATCCTGCATTTACTAGTAAACTCATATCATACACCTATCACATAGTCGGAAGCCATTAATTCGAGATTGAATGCGTAGTAGTTGTTCCCAGCATCATAACGCACATGAAGTTTCTCCGGGATAATTCTCATACCGCCGTCGTTACCTCTTGCAGGCTGGTCTGTAAGAGTGACCCACATTTGCTGACCTGCTCCTACTAGGAAGCCAAATACTGCTTCTATTTCGTTTGGTATAACTGGCTCAATGAATTTGTCATACCAATTGTCAGGACTTTCATCACCCGCACCGCCATCGCTCATACCCAGTAGTAAATTCTGCATAGGTTTGTTAGCAGACCTGTTATTACCCTCTGAGCCCTTGAGATTAGTTTCTATCTCACCAAAAGTCAAGAAGAAATTTCTAGCAACACCTGTTACACCGGAACTCTGCACTAAACTGTCGTAAGGTATCTGTATACCACGAAGCAAATCTGTGTTCCTATTTGAGTTAGAAACTAAACCAATCAAGTCTTGTACTTTATCACCCGCCGACTTTCTTGACTCGGTAGGCGTAGAGTTGGGGGAATGATATTCTACCCCAGTAAATAAATCGGTTAAACCGGGACTTAACAGATGAGGGTGTTGGATAGATAGATTAGGAGTATAGTTTTGTTCAAAGAGTAAAAGAACACCCTCTTGTCTTACCGTAAACGCTGATGCCAAGGTTTTATCACCACTAGGATTAAATCCTGTTGTTACAGCATCTACCACATTTCCTGATATTTCAAAAGCCTCTTTGACTAAAGTCGCCATTGCTAAAGCAGGGTTATCGGCCTCACCTATACTTTTGATAGGTACACTAATGACAGCGTCAAAGTCAGCCACATTGTTAGATGTACCTAGCCTAACTAAACCAGCATCTCTTAATTTTACAGGATTAGTTCCACCTGAAACAGTAACTCCGAAATTAGAAAGCCCTGACCATTCGCTATTCACATCAAACTGTAACCTTACACCTGCTCTAGGTATACTGGTAGTATTGGTGTTGGTATTGACTAAATCTAAATTAGACCCTATGGCCATAGAACTGTCCCACAACAATCCTGTTATTGGAGGATTTTCAAGCCAATAACTAGGAATTAACTTTATTGTTTGAAATTTAAACATAGACTCTAGGCTTGGTTGACTGTTTACAAATATGCGGCGACCAGACAAAACTTCTGCATCATTAGCAGCAGTTAATCCCATGGTAAAAATAGCAGGGTCTCCGTCAGCAATAGCAGGGTCATCAATTATGTAGTCTACAAATCCGATGCTTTCACCAATGTGATTGAATGCTCTCAAAGAATAATATATTCTGTCGTTTGTTGCAAGAGCCGTTGCTATATTAGCATCGAATGTTATGTTATTACCAGAAACTGACTGAACGGTTCCTATGAGAGAGCCGTCTTCCTTAACTAATCTATCACCTGTATTAATGATAACATCAGCGGGTATATTAGTTATAAAGGGTATCGAAAATAAAAAACTCACAGTAATAGTGCTGGCAGAAGTGGCATAGTTAGTACTTGATTTTAACTGCGTAAACGGTCTGACATTTATTTCCTCAGTGTCACTACTTGCTTCTTCGTAAGATGCCCCTACTGGCGCTCTAATAGTAATTGTACTACTTTGACTTTTAAATACATCATTTACTGATATCCAATTATCTTTTGATATAATAGAGCCGCCAACGAATGGGCGTGAAGTAAATTGAAAAGAGTTTTTTCGAGTAGGTAATATCGCTCCAAAATTGATTGCGCTTCTCATTGGTCGACTATCAAAGTTAACACTGCCACCATTAGTGTTAAGACCTTCGTCATCTACGAATATACCGTTGATATCTATCTTGATAGACGGTACATTCGTATCTACAGCGAATCTTTGTAAGAAATTATTAGGTGTAGGGAAAGCGCTAACATTTCTATTGATGGACATGTCTATGCTTTGTGCAACCAAATCAATCTGGTCTTTTGCATTTGCCAGCGTAAGTCTGATTGGTATAGCCATTTTATCACCTCATAGAATTATATCAGCCGCTACGAACATCAGACTGAACTCATAAGCCTTCATTTCGGCATCCCTGTTGACATTGAAATCACTAATCAAACCACTAATACCGTTCTTTTCATGTCCTTCGGAAATGTGAGAAAAGTCACGACTTGCATGAATAGTGTTGACGCTGGACATTTTATCTGATGTCCTTGCGTTATTAGTAGTCAAAAAGAAATTTCTTTGGGCGACTTCTGAATCAAGAGTATCCTTGCCTTTAGTTGCTAGTGAATTGTAAGGTATCTGTATACCCCTAATATAGTCACCTTTAGCGTCGTCGTTATCATAAACAGTCTGCTGAACGAATCCTGTGGTTACATCCAATACACTGTCAATAAAGGCAGACTTGCTATTTTGTATGTTCAAAAAGTTGTTACTGTTAGCCAGTACACCAAACAAATCTTGTACTTTATCACCAGCACTCTTGACCTTTTTACCAGCCTTTCCACCAGAAAAGTCTTGGATAACAGGTATTTGACCTGCCCCCAAGTCAGTAACAATCTTGTTTTTCTGACCAAGGGAAGTTGCATATTTTTGTGTGATTGAAAGCCTAGCGTTATGTCCGTTGTACGATTCCGATAGCGCTACAGAATATACATTATCCATTGTGGGAGTAATGCTAGATTTGTCTATATCTCTACCTAGACGCATATAATCAGCCGTCAATGCTTTTGATAGTAAGAATGCTATGTATTCGTCTGTTCTTGTAATGTCAGAGCCATGAGTAGTATTTCTTGCACTACCGTCTTGGAAGTTAGGGTGAGTAGGTCCTACTGCGTCTTCTGACAAATTACCACGCACATAAGTATCTGCGTTGTTGATTGGTAAAACAATAACTGGGGCAACATCAGTGCCCACAAAATTAGCGTTACCGTAATCAACTGGCTCAATAAAGATGTAATCGTTATCAGCATGAGTGCCACCTGTTTTGTTGAAATGAACAGTAATTGTACTAGATGTCACAGACACTACTTCTCCGTAATAGTCTTCTCCACCACTAGTTTGTCTAGTCGGATAACCTGTTTCACTTGCACTAAAAGTGATTCTGTGACGGCGGGGAGATGATGTTTCAAACCAAGTACGAGGGTCTCCGTCAACTGTAATGGTGGATACTAATGTGTTAGGAGGACTGCCCTGATTTATTCTCATGCTGTTTATAGCCTGTTGAGTACTAGCCCTTCTTCTTTGGTTAAGGAAGCCGTATGATTCTACTTTTGAACCAAGTAACTTATTGTCAAAGACTACTCTAATATGTTCGACTTGATTTGAGTAGCGGCCTGTTCCTGAATATTTGCCCATAATTAAATTCAAAGCATATTTCCTAGCAAGGTAACCTTCTACATTTTGTCTATCGTCGTCAGATAAAATAGAATTGTAAATTAACACCTCATAGATGTCGCCCTTGAAATAATTACTACCGTCGTAACCTATCCTCAAAACACCACTTGATGCCCCTGTATAATCTACGCCAGAAGTTTCTGTACCTACGCTTGCACCATTGAAGTAAATTTTTACTGTATCCGATGTATTATCAGAATTAGTGTCCTCCATAGTATATCCAAGAATTGCTGCATCATACTTGCGTAAGCCTATCGTAAATGCAGATGAGTCCTTACTGTCTGCCCCGCCTGTATCTACCCAACGGGCAGTAAAATCTGAGTTAGTAAATGTAGATTGTACATCTAAAGATAAGCCGTAACCGTTTGTAGCAGAGTCAAGAATTGGTTTATCTCCCGTATCCGTAGCCCTTGCTACTACAAATATTGTAAATTCATTAGAGTTTAAGTTAGTAGCGAATGGTATTTCTAAGTAGTCGTTAGTACCGTCAAAGAAAACACCTGTTTTACCATTAACCCCGTTTTCTCTTAATAATGGTTTATTAGCCGCAGTGGATTGAGTAGCATTTCTAGCAAATCCACTAGCATCTGTCCAAGTCCCATCAGAGTAATTTTCACCTTTCAACCAAAGTTGTAAATTTGTTTTGTTTGGATTGTCAAGTGCTTGATTTTGTTCTACCCAATAAGCCACAGGAAAATCGATGTATCTGGTTTGCCAATCGTCTAACACGGTGTTACCAAGCGCAGGTATAACTAAAGGAGTACTAGGTCTACTTATCCCGCCTCCTAATCCCAGCCCTTTACCTGATTCTTTGGCTCCTCTACCAGTTTGCTCGCCGCTGCTTTTCTTCTGATTGTAGATGCTCTTTTCCTTTTCAGACATACCCCCGCCTTTTCCGGCGTTTGGATTTTCTGTTATGAGTGATTGTGGTTGGTAAAAATCAATTATTGCTTGAGACTGTACTGTTTCTTCTTGACCTGTTTCGTCAGTAAATACACCTTGTACTTCGATAGCAACAGCCGCCTGATTCAAATCTATACCCATCTTCTTTGCGTCAAAGAAAGGAATACCAAAGTTACTCACTTGCCTTTCTACTACGATATCTACACTAGTTGCGTTAAGAGAGATTGTTTCACCGTTCTCTTGAACAAGGCGAATAGGCATTCTCTCTCCCGGCTTCAAATCAACCACTCCTGTTGAAACCACTTTGTGCTAATGAGCCGCCAATCTTTGACTTAAGTTCCTTAGTCACCATAGCGCTGATTTCCTTAGCCAGAGCCCGCTTGTCTGTTTTGTCAGTGACACCACTAACATCTATCTTAAGATTGACAGTGACATTAGTTTCTTGACTAGCGCCACCAGCAGCAGTAGGAATTGCAGTGTCGCCTGTGGCTTGCTGCATAGGCTGGGTATTACTCATGTCTTTGAGAGATTTAGTTAAGTCGACTGTATTGGATTTAGTCATAGCCATCGACTTAGTGAACTTATCCATCTGTTGCTGCAAGGCCTGCATGTTCTCCTTAGCAGACTTGCTATAATTGCTAAAGTTCTTCATTGACTCCACAGTGCGTGGGTCTATACCTTCGTCTACCATTCGTCTTCCTCCAATCTAGCCAAGATGTCATACCCCAAATAAACTGCGTTCTCAGCAGCCTGCTCTTCACCTTGCATAGCCTGAGCCCAGTAAAGAAGTTGCTTAGCATCGTTTATGTTCAAGTCTCTCACATCCTTTAGTGTCATATTGTAGTGTGTCATTAGTAAATATTCCATTGCTTGTTTCTGATGGCGAAGCCGGTCACTCACAGGTCTCCCGTTGATGAAGTACTTGATTTGTCCGACTTCGCTGGCCGAAAAACTAACCATTCCATGACCTGACTTGGGTCTGGTAAAAGGTCGGTAAGTTTCTTACCATCTTCTGGAGATAGGCTTTCTATATCAACTTCTATAGATTGCCCATCAGGATTTTTATAACTGAGCCAGTGGCTAAATGCATGTCGCCAGTAGTCCGAAAAGTCTAGGCTACCGTGAGTCATCAACGGGGCTACTTTCTGTATATGGTAAAAGGTCAGTCGCCGCTTACTAACTTCTATTGGTTTGCCGTCTATCGTTATCTTACTCTTGTTCTCCTGTGACATACTTACTCACTTCCTCATCGGATAGTGCCTCTTCCGAGGGGCTATCCTCCAGTTTCAGGTGAGCGAATGGGTTATCACTGGCTCGCCCTGCTTCTGGGTCGAAGAGGTATTCTCCACCCTCTTCTTCTTCTTCTTGTAGATTCTCATTTATTTGCTTGTGAAAAACTGCTTCCAGTACTGCATTCATAGACCGTCTAATTCTCATCGGCATATTATCTCCTCAGCAGTGGTAAATTGTATCTTCACTAATTACTTTGACATTCTGTGGCTTGATTTTCATTGTTGTGAACAGCAGCCCCTTGTCGTCAGGTACAGGTATTGCTAACTCAGTTATGAAGTAATCGTCTGCAATGATTCTCAAACTTGGAGTTGTACCCGACCCTGTAGTGACAGGCTTGGTGAAATGCAGCATGATAGTACCTCCGGTTGCACCAGCAGTACCGCCACGCTGAATGTGAGTTCTTAATTCGTGATAGAGAGAAGCATTTTCCAAAGCAATAGTGACTTCCATGTCAAAGTTTTCTTTACCTTCTCTAATAATAGATGCGTTGCGAGTACCGCCATAGGGCACCTGCTTGATACTGAGATTATCTGAGTTTACAGTCTCAGGTATAGGGTTGCTTTGGATAGTGTGGAAAACTTCTACACCTGTCTTACCCTTTAACTCAAATGCACTAACGAATCCTAAGTTTTGGTCAAAGGCGCTGATTGTCCCGTTGTAAAACATAAATGGCTTCTCAGAACCCTTTGCTATACCTGATGCCTTTTTCTCAGCCAGCCCTGTAGCAACATTCTGGAACATTCGGTTAGCCGTGTATCTATCACCTTTGTTAGCGCTCTCTAGTCTACCTGTATCTGTGTAGCAAGAAAGAGCATCGAATACAGCACGATACTTTAGTTCAGCATCTACTGTACTAGTTAATTCATACTCAACTACCTTACAGCCTTTGAAAACTCTAGTCAATTGTTTAGTGTCACCAGCCGAGCCGGGCGCTATTGTAGTCTCACCAGCATTGTTGAAAGAACCTAAGTCCCTAGTCCTCACACTGTGTTCTATAGAAAAACTAGGTACAGTTTCTCCAGAAAACAAAAGCCTTCTGACAGGATTGACTATCTTTCTATTAGTATCTACATGAGGGCTACCAAAATTACCATCAGTACTACCGTCAGCGTATTTTCTTAATTCGATGCTGTCAGCCGTTGTATGTTCAAACTGCCAAGGGTCGTCAACATAAAGTCTGTAATTTCCACCAGTTAAGGCTTCTATTGCAGAAATCCTCCTACATTCGCTGCTTTCCGCCCATTCAAAGTGATGAGCATCAGAAGAAAGGCCTGCACCGTTTGGCCAGTAAATATTACTACCGGCTCCTAAATCAGGCGCTTTGTAGGTAGTAGTCGGAACACGAGTGCCGTCTTTGATAAGTAAGTAATTACCTACTGCTGCGGTAGCACCTTTTATTGTAAGTGTACTGACATCTACATGCCCTTGGCCGGGATGAATATTCGTGACAGGGTTTACTGCTGAACCTGCACTAGCAGTTCCGCAATTGTTTTGGTCAACTACTTCTCTACCAAGGCTGTAGTAAAGCCACTTTGGACTATGTAGTGGCATTTCTATAGAGCCGCCCATGTGATGGACTTTTCCTGTCTGCTGAACCGCTACTTGCCTACCTAATCCGACTACATGATAACTGTGCAAATCAACCTTAGTGTCGGGTAATGTCATGAAAGAAGCAAGTCCTAGAAAGCCGTCTATCAAACTAGCCTCCTTTGTTTGAGAAGCATTCGCATGTAAGACTGTTTCATTATTACCAGCGACGGTTGGTAAACCAGTCGAATGGATGAGAATGCTGTCACCTGTGCCACTGGTCACTGATGCTTGTGTAAGCGCAGGTACAATCTTAATCTTAGTTACTGAATCAAATGTGTGGTCTATGATTGTATATAGACGACTCTTAATGTCAGTGTAATAGTAAGAAGAAAAGTTGTTTTGGCCAGACGCTGTCGAATGAAATGACATCTTCTGACCAATCAACATACCTACAGGAACTTTTAGCGCAGCCTTAACACTCTCGAATATACTAGTGTCACCAGACGCTGTCCCTGCAAATACTATCTCTGTATGTGTGGGATTGCTAATGTCAGTAGTGGCTGTCCATGTACAAGGCTCGTTGTGCTCAATCATCAGGCTTGTTTCATGCCCCATGACAACTTCGGAGACATCTCCCTTATAGTGAGCACCAAAGCCACTCATGGTATCATCTCCGCTAGTATCACGACTTCTACTTGGAATGTGTGCCTAAACAACATCTTAGTTCGGTCTGACAAGTCAGTACGAGTCTTGAGAACCATACGGTCAAAGTTTTCCCCGTCACCTTTTCTACTGTTGTGAATAACTCTCCTCATTTCGTTCTCCATCTTTCTTAGCCTAGAACGACCTCTTGATGTTCTCATGTCGACTGTGATATTGTAACGGGTGGTGACAAAGTTGTACATCAAATCAGGCACTTCTTCGTTCTGGGCTGTCTCATAGCATAGGATGTAATCGTGCCTTTGTAAATCGATACGCTTACCTCTTTCAGGCGTTTCGTTGGCAATGTCTACAATTACAGGCTTTACATTGTCAGTATTGGCTCTGTTCCAACCCTTGTCGGTGCCAGAGTCATAATTCGCTGCCAGTATGTCGATGACTGTCTCAAGAGGCTCTTTCCATGTAGCAACCATTAAGAAAACACCACCACTTCTTTGTAGCGGATTAACAGTTCTTCTGCTTCTTTTCTAAACAATTGAATCTTAGAACCCAAGTCAACATTCTGGGAACCCTCTGGTATCAAGACGCTACGGTCATCTGATAATAACAAATCAGCCGCTACCATCTTAGTAGCAGCCTCTTCTATAGCCTTCTCAAGATATCTTTCGCCATATATGTAAGATACCTTAACAGAGTTGTGTTCAAAGAAAGGATATGAATTGTTGAAGTAAACTATACCCATCTCAGCGTCTAGCCACCAATCACGCAGCCTTGCTTGGTCACCACTAGAGGAACCGCCTTGTAAATCGAGTTGAAGCAAATGCTGAGTAATAGTTCCGCTAGATTGTGCTGTCCCTATTACATTTGCACAACCTGTAAATCTTTTAGAAACTTGATTTATTGTGAATGTAGCATCACCTCCACCGCCAGTAATAGTAATGACT
>Ga0098055_1001659_pt1 | contig 11892 bp, 22 predicted proteins | sample 17_taG_FD_75107 | JGI IMG/M metagenome (GOLD analysis project Ga0098055, IMG submission 75107) | Marine viral communities from the Subarctic Pacific Ocean - 17_ETSP_OMZ_AT15314 metaG | ecosystem: Environmental > Aquatic > Marine > Oceanic | place: Pacific Ocean | collected 2015-01-18 | reverse complement strand
TGTTTAGCTGTATAAAATAAAGCCTCTGCCCCGTCTGATATTATATCCTCAGCCCGTTCTGTGAGTTGGCTCAAAATGTCCTCGGTCTTAGCTGTATCGGCCTCAATCATCCTTTTGGCAGTCTCAACAGCATCTAAGGCGGCCCTTTTTCTGGATAGTCTGCCAAGCTCGGCGATGCGTTTCTCAAAATGTGCTGGCTCATGGATTGCGGCGAATACTTTGACTAGCTGGTCACGCTTTAGCCCTTGCCTATCAAACTTGTCATGTATATCGAACATGTCAGGTTGGCTAGTGTCTTCGTCGTAGTTGTCTAAGATGAAGGTTGCAATCTCTTTGAAAAATGGGTCAAAAAAGCATTTCGTAGTTAGTCCTGCGTCTAGTGCTTGCTGGATATTGTTGCAGTCTTGCTTGCTGTCGATGAGTCCTTTGAGGATTACGCATTCCTGCTCAATCTTAATAAATTTAGTCAAATCGCTCATTTTTTCATATCTCCACGGATTTCTTTGATTGCTTCCAAGTTTTTAGCAATTTGCTCATCTGTCAACGGTGGTGGTGCTGTATACCGCTCTATTTGCTTCGAGGATTGACGAGGTGACGTCTTTGAGTCTTTTTGGGGAGAATGTGCCCGATTGTGTTCATTACGCAGCCAGCGGGAAACGTAGTGACTAAAATCGGCTTTCCAGTTTTGAATTAATCTATCCCTCATAATCCACCCTACAGCTACTCGGCTGTTGTGGTAATCCTCAGCCATCTCAGGTGTTGCACCTGTCACGGATTTTGAAAAGTTCAGGACTTGGTCAAAAGAAGGTTGGTCGCTGCTGCTGCTGCCGCTCTCTTTATTCTTATCTTCTCTATTCTTATCTATTCTATTCTTATCTAGCTCCGACTTTTGTCCGCTTTCATGCGTGACAATTTTCGGACAACTCTCGGACTTGCTAGGTTTCTTATTGGTTGCGGCCCTGCTATTAGCTTTGCGTTTTGCGTCAACAGCACGCTTTTTTGCACTGTTCCCGTTGTGCTCTGCAAAGTTAATAAGTATAAATTCTTGTGTGCTTTCGTCCACTTCCGCCCATCCAATCCGAATTAGCTCCGCACTTAGTCCATCAATTGTCCCAACTTTGTCCACTCTTGAGCGTGACAGATTTCGGACAGTGCCATCCTCTGTATGTTTGTCGGCCCATGCCCAGAATGTGACCAATGCCCCAATGATCTCCACGTCAGACACCTTGAGCGAGTCTGCCATGCTCATTACTCTGGGGTCATCAACTAGGCTGGTCCTGATTTTGATCCAATTACTCATTGGTGGCCCCCTTTCCAATTTGCCCCACAGTTTCGCGTGATAGTTCCTTATTCCTTAGCTGGTCAAATCTTGAGTCAGCACTATCTCGGGTAATGGTTGTGAATCCAAATTTCCCCCATTGTGATGTTGTAGGGTAAATTATCCCCCTGTGATCCTTGTCTAAAGCTGAAAGGCCAACCTCGAATACGTCCCCGCCTTCAGGCGTTTTCGCGTGATAAATGGTAGTGAGTCCCTCTTTTCGTATCAAGGTGTATTCTAGGCCATACTTAGCCATCGTTTTGGGCATTTCTGCCACGTGTTTTCTCGTAAATTTCATAATTTGACAAATAAAAAACCTCCTTTGTGCAGCTCCGCGTAAACGGGTCAAACTAGCTGCACAAAGAAGGAAAAGAAATTTTTGATGTTTTAAAGGCGTTTGACTTCCCCCATCTGGAACCAATCTACAAAGCAATACAGCGATTGGCAAACTGTTTTTTTGGGTTAGAGGTTTTTCTATTCGGCCCCCTTTCTGCATACGTCTTTGCATACGTCTTTGCATACGTCTTTAGGTCTATCCGTAAAACATTGGCCACCTTTTTCCCCAAAGCCTTGAACAATCTCATAATCGTCTAGTAGTTCACCATTCATTTCTAGATAGTAGTGGCCGTTGCAGGTGTCTAGGTGGGAGACTCTGAGCATTGGTTTTTTCCATGTTCTACGCTGCACTTTGGCTTCTACGTATTTATACATGTAATGTCGCTTTCTTCTAGCTCCAATGAAGTGGAAAATCTTCAGTGTGTCCCCTACCATGATCTCCCTCCCGTTTTTATCGCGTGGCGCTTCCATCTATTCAGCCCCCTTTCTCTCTCTTCGGCAATACTCAGCAATTAGTAGGGCATCAGCATTGGCGTGAATAACCTTCAGGTCTGGGAATAGCTGTTGAGCCTTCGCTTTAGACACGTTCTTGTCGCCCTTAGTTTGGCATCCTAGAGCCTTTTGCCACTTTTGCGGCGTTACATGCTCGAAAGGTATTTTAAGGGCACACAAGAGCATTTCTAGGGCTCCTGCTGATTTACCAAAATTAAACATGCTGGTTACTCCTTGACCTGGCATTGCGTGAACTTTCTCGATATAGGCGAAGGCATGAATATCCCAATCTTCATTGATTGCGTCTTCGACTGCTTCAGCCTGATCATGATAGGTTCCATCGCACTTGATATACCAAGGCTCACCATGCTCAGGAATGAAGGCTATAGCCCCGCTCTTGCCTGGGTCGATTCCAATGTATAGTTTACTCATTGTCCTCCCTTTCCAGATTGTGCAATTCATCCATTAGCTCACTGATCAACGCGATAGCCTTATCCATGAACGCCACGTTCGCTAAACCCAAAGCGGTATCTGCTATGTCCACCAAATTCATCGCGAATCCTAAAGCTTCGTTTTGGCCCACGTCGAACTGTATAGTGCTTGTGTAATCAGTGGCCTCTAGACTAATCCATGGATACACATCGGACGTGCTGATGTCGTTTAGTTTGAATGATGAGATCATGCTGGCACCCCCTCCCTACATCCAGCCTCAAGGAATTTGATAAGCTCAACAGCCTTTTCGCCTTTCCTGCTCAATCCGAAATAGCTCATTGTGTTGTATTGCACCAGCTTTTTGCACCGGATCTCAAGAAGCCCCTGCCGCCTCAGTGTGTGTGATATTACGGATGAGTTGTGCTTAGTATAACTCGATATTTCCCACGTATTAACACCGTTATCACTTTGAGTTTTATAGACGGCCCATAGTGTCAGAATACAGTTTAGCCTAAGCATGTGGCCCTCAACTAATCTTAGCAACGCATGCACATTGCATGGGAAAACAGACAAGATTTCAAGCCCCTTAGGTGTCAATTCAGCGTGAAAGTGCTTTTTTGATCCATTGTGTCTTTTTTTCTCCATTGTCATGATTCCAGCTATCACAAGCTCCTCAACGGTTTTCATCACTGGCCCCGTTCCTGTCCTTCCTGTGTCGTTGGTTGCGAATTTGTTCGAGTATTCAGCGATCTGCCTAATTGTGCAGCATTCCATAGATTCTACAGCTTTCATAGCTATCATCTCTCTTGTGCCTTTAACTCCAACCTTCATCAAGACTCCGACTGTTGACGTGAACTTATCCATTGGAGCCTCCTTCCTGCATTCTCCATTCGTAAAACGTGGGGATAGGTGCGTCAAAGCAAAGTGCCTCAATTGCAGTAACTGCCGTGTCACCTACGCCGCTGAAAACGTGGCAACCCGCCATGGTGCTCCCAGCCTTATATTCGTTGTGCTGTGGGCAGTAGTCCACGTAGATTTGGTGATCCTTCTTGTATTGCTCAAACGGCGATAAACTCGGCTCAATATTAAACATTTCCATTATTCTTCCCTCCAAATGTCTGCTTGCATAGTTCCACGATCACGGATTCAAGCTCTTTGACTGTTTCCATAGTTGTGTTGAGGTCTTTAGTAGCATCAAGCCACCACTGCTTTTTATGGTCGTGCTCCATTGCTTTCTCGTCATACATCGCCCGTAAGGTTTTGACCTCGGCCCGTAGTTTCTCTAGTTCTGTTTCTGGTTTCATTTTTCTTTATTTTTCTATTTTCCTGATAACGGCCATCAAAGTTCCGTAATATTTCCCGATGTTGTCCTTTTCCACGTGATGCCAAATCGGACCTCTGGGGCTGAAGACTATCTTTAAGTCATCCTTTTGGATCACGCCCTGCTTTACCAACTCCCAGCCGTCTGGCACTTTCGCGGTAATGTGCTTGCCTGTGTATGGGTTGTAAAGCTTACTCATTTTCTTCATCCTCCATCATCGCCCAAGTTGGACGGCTTACGACTATTTGTTTTTCGTTAAATATCATCGGCCATCGATTAGTTCTTGCACATCGCTGTAGATCCGTTAAATGTTTTCGGATATATTGTTTTCCGTTGTTGATTTCCATGGGGCTCAACTCTACAACTGCTACTTCAAACGGTGGCTTACTCGATTGGAATATAAACTTAAACCTATTCCTTTGATCGTCTGGATTCATCATGTTCCACAATGTGAGATACATGCCAGCTTGAGCGTGGTAGTTAAACTTGGCTATAGCTGTCTCAATTCCCCTTTTGCTCAAGTCATTACATGTTTTCAGGTCAGCCAAGAAGTCCCCGTCTGGAGCTAAGTCTAATAGTCCACATAAGTTCACCAATATCCACTCGTAGCCTTCTCCCGCAGCTTGCCACTCACCCTTGGTCATTTTAAGGAATATTTGCTTTTGGGAGTTAGCGAAGATACTAGCTGAAATTGAATGCTTTTTTAGCAGCATGTCGGCGGCTCGCTCAGCGTTGTCTCTTTGTGTTTGGGTGATAACATCTTTTGTTTGAGCGTCCCTCCACTCTTTAGCTGCCTTGGTTGTGAATTTATCATACTCGGACACGATATACGTTTCATCAAATAACTCAGGAGTTGTCGTCAATGTGTCGATCAATGTTCCGTGTGCCATCGCCTTGGTTGTATACTGCCTAGGGTGATAACGCCACACATAAGGTGAACCTGACGCAAATTCACTAATTGATGATTTTGACAACCATGAATCATCAGCAAAAATGTTTTCACGACTACGTTTGATCTTACTATGGTATTGTGTTGGATCTACCTGGAGCATTTTAAAACCCCTTTCTAGCTTCGACTTTAACCCTCACACATGGCCCCTTTTTACCCCCTAGGTCTGGCCGTCTATCGTTCTCTAAGCATAGGCTAATCTTTTTTCCGTGCCATCCTTCTCCGATTGTTCCGTGCATATTCAAGATGCGCTTGATGTTCACTTTGGCCAGCTTCAGAGGCTTGTCTGAGTTGGCAAAATACATCAAATATACGTCCTTGTCCGTGCTTCCGTTCTCGTATTTTAACAGGTCGTGGTGCTCGATCCTGTCAATAGTGACGGGCAACTCTGGCTTTCCTAGTTTCGCTAATGCCCCCTCGAGCACGATAGCGTTTAAAAATCGGCTATCTAGAGCCTTTGTCATGTCGCCCGTTACAGGCGTTCCTTTTGGTATATTACTCATTTTTCTTTTTTTGTTAAAGTCCGTGCAGTCTACACATAGCGGCCTCATCATCTCTCATAGATTCAGCGTCTCCCGCATCGGCCAGGCAGCTAGTGCAAAGCCACATATCGCAGTAGGCTAGTAAATCAGAGTCATCGAACACCTTCTCGCATCCTTCGCAGTTCCATTCTTCCTCCTCCATTACTCGCCCCCCCTTTCTACCTTAACAAATGGCATTGACTCGTCTGCATCGATACAAGGCCCGGCGGAGAAGCATACACTGCCCTCGGCCTTAGCCTTTTTCAGCCCTTCAATGATCCAGTGGCGGCAAAGAACCGTTGTTTTCACCCCTAGCCCTTTCGCTAGGCTGTCGATTTCGTCCTTTGATTTCAAGGATACTGTGATTGCTTTTCTCATTTTTCTTTATTGGTTATGGTTGCACCTTTTAGGCCCGTAGCTCCATTACGGCTTGCGGGCTGGTTAAAAAGGTGATGGCTTTTAGTTATCCATCTCCATACTCATGTCCATATCCATCTCCATGTCCAGATCCATATCCATGTCCAGATCCATCTCCATATCCATATCCATGTCCATCTCCATCTCCCTCTCCAGATCCATCTCCATCTCCAGATCCATCTACATATCCATATCCATCTCCAGATCCATATCCATATCCATCTCCATATCCAGATCCATCTCCATATCCTCTAAGATCTCTTTGACTCAATATGCTTGATGATTGATTCTCTTGCATTTTCTTTATTTTTCGTTATTGGTTGCACCTTTTAGGCCCGTAGCTCCATTACGGCTTACGGGCTGGTTAAAAAGGTGATGGTTTTTAGTTATCCATATCCATACCCACCCCCCTTTCCATCTCCAGATCCATCTCCATCTCCATCTCCATCTACATCTCCATATCCATCTACATATCCATATCCATCTCCATATCCATATCCATATCCATATCCATATCCATATCCATATCCATCTCCATCTCCATATCCAGATCCATCTCCATATCCTCTAAGATCTCTTTGACTCAATATGCTTGATGATTGATTCTCTTGCATTTTCTGTAAGGTTTAAGATTTCGCCAATGTCAGTTAACGGAATTAGCAATGTGGGAACTTCTACTCCTACGCGCCCTTTGCTGATGCCGTTCTGAGACACATCGGAAAGTGTAAATGAACCTTCCCACTGCCAGACCCTGTTTGAGTTTTCTAGCTCGATACATCCGTCAATGTTTGCCTTGTAGGTGCCAATATGGACGCCAGCATTTCTAGCTCGAACTACAACATGTTTTCCGATTAGAGGGTTATTTCCTGATTCGCCAAGATCGGCGCTACCGCCTTGATCGACAGCTAATTTAATTAGTTCTAATATTAGTTCGTTTTTCATTTTTTACGTTTGGTTTTTGTTATTGGTTGTCGTTTATTAAAAAGGATTGCCAGCTTTTACGCGGTTACTGACAGGCGATGAACATAACCAGGGCAACAACACCCCCGCCGCGATGCCTTGGAAATTAGTCGATTAAGTCGTTAATGACTCTTACTGATCCATTAACAATCACCAATTTGCTCAAAACCCCGTCAACAATATCACGAATAAAAACAGTCTCGCTACAGCATCCTTCAGCTTTAGACCGTAAAAGATGGCGCCTCATTGTGGAAATTGCAGGAAATTCACCCTTGTGGCTAATCGAGTGTTCATATCCAGTGAACTTGTTTCTAACTATGGTTTGGTTTGTGTTGTTTGCTGTCATGGCTACACATTCGCACATTTTTGCGAGACTGCAAGCAAAACTTGCAAATTGTTGTATGTTACGAGAATTGTAGCTTACCTAATTAAAATTGTAGCTTACCTAATTACGCCTTTTGAGCCTGTGGAGCTATCACGCTGGAATCATGCCCAAAATAGTCACATATCCCCTGAGCCACAGCCAACGCCATCAACTCCCGATTCGCTGGATTCTTGATAAGTTCAGCCCCCGCGTCTGTGTCGATAAATTCGCCTTCCATTAATACGGCTGGACAATACGTCCTTCTGATTACTGCATAACGTGCCTCTTTGTCTAGATCGCCGTCTGAAAGGTCTTTACGGGCTTTCTGTAGGTGGCCTAGGTGCTGCTCATGTCGTCTACCGATGCAAGTTGCCAACTCATCAGACTTGTTCTGTCCGTGTGTTGTGTAGATCTCCCACGATGGCGGAACAGTCGGCACCCCTGCCGCGTTGAAATGGTAACTCACAAAGAGATTTGCCCTTCTACGGTTCGCGATTGCTGGTCGTTCAGATAGTGTTAAAAATTTATCGGTTCGACGTGTAAGGATAACCTTAAAAAGCGAAACCTGCTTCAACAACCGTTCCGCCCTCAAGACCACATCTAGAGCCATATGTGCCTCTCTTATTGCGTGTTTTCCGTTTACAGCTCCGGGATCAGCCCCGCCGTGTCCCGCGTCTAATACAATGATTTTCATGATTTTAAAAAGGTATGAATTGAGGCTTCCCGTTGATTACTACCCCGCAACCTAGCATTGGCTTGCGGTTAAATTTCCGACCGTATGAAAAGGCCAAGGCGTCAGGGTCCACTAGGCACCCAACTTGCATACCGAATACCTGTTTATGCCCTGTCTCGATCCACTCGACGCCAGCCGCTGAATGGTGATGCCCTTGAACAATATTGATGCCACGTTCCACTGCATTTGAGTAAGCTGGGTTTCGTTGCCCCCCTCTCCCTTTGTCGCCGTGCAGGTAGAATACGCCGTTGTGCTCGTATTCGTCGTATCGCTGCACCATCTTCCAGCCTGACACGTTGTAGACTTCATTCAGTGGCTTGATGAACTCTGTGGGTATCCCTGCCGTTTCGGCTTGTCTCTTACTCAGACAGTCATGGTTGCCAGTTATCCATGTAGCCCTCGGAAATGCTTTGTAAAGACGCCTCACTTGCTTGTATGCAGCTAGAAACTCGTCCGTAGCTGAAGCCATGCCCGTAGCCTTCTCATGGTAGGACATCGCGGCATGATCCACAATGTCACCGATGAAAATAACCTTTCCGCAATTGTGCTCTTTTTGGACACGCTTCAGAAATCGGATTGCCTGCGGGTGCATAGCTGGGCAATGCAGGTCGGGTATTACTAGGACGTTTTTACTGCTCATAACTTCTTGCTTTCTCTTTTTTTCATTGTCATTTTTCTACCGTCATCAAAAAGAAAGGTCACAGTATTACCCGTGACCTTGTATGTAGCTTTGCAAAGCTTCTCCCCCACTCCTGTGCAGCTATGGTTTGACATTCTGAGAGTAACTATTTTAAAGTCATCCTTGTATCGAACCTCATAATACCAATCAAACCGTTCGTAATGGTCGCTTGTCCTTTCCTGCATGTAGCCCGTTGCGACGTGTTCAGTGTAATCAATTTGGAACCATGAATGAGTGGATCCAGTGACGTAATACTTGCCCTCTGGGATTTGAGCGTTTGCCGTCAAAGTGAGTGTAAGAAAGATCCAATCAGGCCGATAAATGAACCGCCTTAGGATGTAAACAGTGATCGTTAACATGGCTAAGATTGCCCAGATATAGCTAATTGTTGTTTCCCTCACTTTCTAGGGCAGTCATCTTTTTCGCAAGGTAGGCTTTGCTTTGATTTGAGGTTCACTATCTCCTTATATTGCTCTTTATACTTCCCCCAAAGCTTTTTGCGGTCCTCGATACATTCTTGGTGGTTCTTGTTTTGCTTTTTGTATAAGTGGTAGATAGCTAAGACCAGCACCCCGCTCACACCTCCCTCCACACCTACAGCTTGTAATAATTGTATCAAGTCCATTAGGTTGTCTTTCCTGCTACGATTACGGTTACGTCCTGAGCGGTTGTATCAAAGGTGATGACTAAGGTTTGAGAAGTGATCGCGTGGCCATTAGGTGCCGAAACCTGGAAAACTGAGGCGTCTGAATCTGCGGTAACATCGATCAAGCTTCCCGAGTCTGCCACTTGGATTGTTCCACTTTCCACGCTACCAGTCGAGATATATACACCTTGGAGCGTTGCCATTGTTCCGAGCGTGACACCCTCGAAGTCTTCCCCATCCCCGTCTAGAATGGTAGGCGTTCCCGTGGTCTGAGCTACACTACCGCTTGACAGTGTAAGCGTGGCCACGTCTGAGCCTCCCGTGCTGGTTACTTTGACTGTGTAAAAAATGTCAGCCCCCGTTAAGGTTGTGGTGGCTATCTTCTGGCCCAAGGTGAAAGAACCCGCGACGCCTTCAGACGTTGGTGATCCGGTCGACGTAAGGCCCGTGTATGTGTATGTGTTTGCGACATTTCCCATAATGCTTAATATAATTTATAGTTAAAATTGTAATTGATGTCAATTTGGTTTTTTATGCCTCTGCCCAAGTCTCCGCCCCAGAAGTTCCGATTGTCCTTTTGTAAAGAATGTCATCTGTTCCTAAAACGATTTCTGCTTTTATGCTGTCAGGTGTGATCCCCAAGCTTAAAGTTTCATCATCGTCGCTAATTATTGCGGTAGTTGTTGTTCCGTCTTGACTTCTTATGGCTGGCGTTAAATTTACTTCTCCATTCTGGACTATCACGCTGATAGGGACATCGGCAATGACGACCCCCGCATCTAGTTGGCCCACAAGGCTGACAGCACCTGTCACAGTCTCGTTCGCGACCATACCAGAGGCGGGGTGGCGTTGTTCCTCTTGCGAAGACACTGTGACACCATTGCGATTCAGGGGCACGGTGTAAGCAAGGACTAAGCTGCTGGTTGTTGTGTCCCATTCGTAGATTTTTGCAGTGCCGACGTAAGGTGATGCTATGGCGACCCCACTGTTTCCCCCATCTCCATTGTCGTCGATGTAAAGAGGCTGGGCGACTATTTGGGACATGGCTTTTGTTGGCATCAAGGGCGTAGCTTCTAGGCCAGCACTATCTGCTCCAGAATAAGCCGAGATAACACCAGTAGCTAAAAATCTTGTTGCCCCGTCTGGCTCATAGTCTTGATCTGTAGCACCTGTTGCCGTGTTTAGGTTAATAGGTGAGCCTGGATTGACAGTAAATGAACCTTTCGCCCCATCCCTTACATAATAATCAACAACGGTTCCAGAGTAAGGCGCTGAAGCATTGCCACTTCTAGGCCATGTGATGCCGTCGTTTGTAAGGGGCATTACAAGCCTTGAGTCGTGAAACCTTGGCCCGACTGCCCTCATTTCAGCGTGAATGCACGCCATTACAGGATTTGTTGATTTTAGTATAAATTCTGTATTTGCATCAGTCTGCAAAGTTGTAAATTCCCAAGGATCAAGCTTGATATTAGTTTGCGGCGTGCCACTTCCCGCATCCGTGTTGACTTCGGTTCCATCCCCTCTTGTCAAAGTGACTAAAGACTCTAGGGGACCATTAACAACACGAATGAAACCTCGATTCGAGGAATCATCGTTACTATCTCTAAAAGCATACAAAAAGGTTTCGGTGAACGATAGTCCGTAAGAGAGCAAAGGCATAGGTGACTCTGCACTTCCGTCAACTTGCTCAGAAAACCCATAAAACCCTTCAGAACTCGTTATTATTGCCCCATTGCTGAGTCCTGTAAAACATATGGGTTCACCAAACCCCATGAACTCCCTATGTAATACAGTTCCAGCGTTATAAGCTGATCCAGACGCATAAACCTCTACCACATTACCCGCACCCAAAGACACGCCCTGCACCTTTCCTGATGTTGTAAACCCCACCGCAAGGACTGTTTTGCCTGGCTGCCCCGCATTGGCTAAAAGTGATTGCTGCAAACCTAGAGTTGATCCCGCTGCAACCGCTGCTACTTGTGCAGAATTTGGGCTCTGTGCAACAAAAATTAACGAATCTGTCCCTAGTGTTGCTGCGTTTCCAGTGTCACTACTTACGGATGTGGGGCCAGCTGGGCCTGTCGCACCGTCGGCACCATCTGCACCCGCTGGACCTGTTGGCCCTTGTGGGCCTGTCGCACCGTCGGCACCATCTGCACCCGCTGGACCTGTTGGCCCTTGTGGGCCTGTTGCACCGTCGGCACCATCTGCACCTGCGGGGCCTGTTGCACCGTCCGCACCATCCGCACCCGCAGGGCCTTGAGCACCCCTAGACACATTATCGACATCTAGTGCAGTGACCTCATTAACTATTTCAAGAGATCCGCAATCTTCGACAATTAGCCTATTGATTATTTCATCTAAAACTAGCTGATTCATAACTCTAAAGGCTTTTTGATGAAAAGTTTGATGCAGCCTTTATTGGGCAAATAAACTGGGGTTGATTGATTAATTTTGAGTAAAATTTGATGATAGCCCAAATCCAGCGTTGCACTATCTTCGCCGCTAATAGTCAACTGTATGTTTTTGGTCTCTGAATCTGTAAAAACAAGTCCCAGGTCTATCTCTTTTACTAGCTTGTAATCCTTAATAATTAAAGCTTTTCCAGTGTAGTTACTTAAATCAAAGTAATTGCCTTGATCATCACGCCACCCTAAATACTTTGATAGTGCCTCTCCTTGATATAGATCTTCAACGTGCGTTACTTCTTCTTGACTCATGATG
>Ga0098055_1001658_pt1 | contig 11892 bp, 16 predicted proteins | sample 17_taG_FD_75107 | JGI IMG/M metagenome (GOLD analysis project Ga0098055, IMG submission 75107) | Marine viral communities from the Subarctic Pacific Ocean - 17_ETSP_OMZ_AT15314 metaG | ecosystem: Environmental > Aquatic > Marine > Oceanic | place: Pacific Ocean | collected 2015-01-18 | reverse complement strand
TCATTTTCGAATACGAGCCTCTTGAGCTTGCTCTGATATACGTTGCTGTTAGCCATTGTGAATTACCTCTTTGGTTTACTGATTAAAGTACCGGCCATCATGCCGATAGCTGCCCATGGTTAGGCTGTGATGGCCCAGGCCATCGGGTAGGTCAATGGAGTATTGTACTCATTGACCTTTACTGTAACAATCCATTGATCGCCATTCGAGATGGAGATAGATGAGATTGGAATTGAGAACGTATTGCCAGCAACGCTGATCGTTGTGTTCTCGAATGTGTTCTGATTCACCACGTAGACTTCATATCCGTCTGGGGAGGTGAATGAAGATAGGTCGTAGTCAATGGTCGATGCTGCAGCAAGTTGTGCCGCAGTAAGGGTGCATTGGGTACTTCTATTTGCATCTGCCGCAACAGCCAATGGGACAGCTGTATCGGTCTCAATTGCTGGAGTAGCATCAATAGGATCGAAGACGGCGTCAACCCAAGGGTCGAGCACCAATGTTGGTGGCAAGAATGCAGGCTGATAGTTGATAAGGACTCTCGTGTACACATCGAACCTTACCGAGAAGGCAGACATGTAAAGGTGCCCATCCTTAATTGGAACTGTACGGCTCTGTGCGGTCGAGACTGGGTCTACCCTATACACGGCACATCTTGGAGTCACGACGCCCGGAGAGTCCGGTAGGTTGCGTTCCATGACCGTAAGAGCACACAAAGCGAGATACTTCGCTGTAGTTGCTGCCCAAGCGATGTTTCCAGCGTCTGAAGCGACTGCAGCGACGAGTTCGTATGTAACCACATCGTCCTGAGAGTCCACAATACTGGAAACATCGTTGTTCGAGCCGACTTCATAGACAGTTACTGCCGGGAATTCGATTGCATTTCCAGCCTGAGATAGCCTGATGCTGTCAACTCCAACGACATTCTGCATGGGATACGGTACTTCGTAGTCTGCAGACAGCCCGCTTCCAGAGTTGAATGTGTCGATTTCATCATTCAGGTAGGAGAGTAGAATGTACTTTTGCTTCTCATCGACGTGATTTCGGGCCAAGGCCCATGTGGTGATGCTCATTTTCTATTCTCCGAATCAATTCCAGTTAAGCTTGCCATTTTGTTGGAGCCATTTGTCAACAAGGCCTGCAGCTTCGTTCTGAGTTCTGTTTGTGACGCCAATGAATGTGTATGTGTTGTTGACGTAAGGTGAGTACGATACGTTAGAGCCAAACGTAATTATGTTGCCCTGAACGGAAACCATAAGGGAATTTGGATTGCGCCACGAGTTGCGGAGGTTGCCAGTCTTTACGAGGGTATTGCCATTCCATGACTCATTTATTGCGCTGCCCTTCGATGCCCACACCTCATCCATATTCTGTCCGACAAGATCTGTTGCCATCTGGACAAAGGAGGGCTCTTCAGCAAGCATACCTAGGCTGTTCAGATCTGACTCAAGATCATCCAGCATCTGCAGCAATTGGTCCATTCCTTTTACTTCGAATCCCATCGTGAACCCTTACAGCGAGTCGCCTCTGATAATCTTCCCAGGGATAGAGCCAAACCAAGGAATCTCACAAACACCTGCTACAGATGCCCCTGTGGACGCATCAAACGCCGTCTCAACGAATACGGCAAGGTCTGGGCCTGTGTCGTTAACGGTAAGCCTGTCGGGTCGCTTACGTAGCGAATCAACGACATTCTCATACTGTGTGATGTAGTAAGAGCCAGAGTCGTCTCCACGATTCCTTGCATTCAAGAGTTCGCCTACGACTTTGTAGATTACTGCCTTCTTGAAAGTTTCGTAGTCTGCATCTCCAGATACTAGTCCATCAACATCGATACCAACCGCTGCAGCCTCTTGCTGAAGTTGTGCTGCTACGAATCCGATATTGTCTTCCACATTTGACGTGGATGGTGACGATGCCGAGTTGATACGCAAGTTGTGAATCTGCGCCTTGATATCGGCGATTACAATTCCATATTCCTGTGCCATTATGATTGCTCCTGAAACGAGGAAAGGCTGGCCAGCGCATTGCCAACCAGCCTTTCAATTTGGTATGTTACCCTAATTTCTTAGAGAGTTACTGGGCAACGGAGTCCTGCAAGAGGGTCCGTGACTTCGATCTTCCAATGTGCATCGCCAGTCACCGCAAGTCCTTCGACCTTAGGGAATGCCGTCTCACGAACGTTGAACTTGATGATGTCCGATTCGCGAGAGAATGTTGCCATTGCTCCGCCACGAGGATCAGCATGTCCAAGAATGAGGTTTGCACCGATGGTGTAAGCGTTGGTTCCAGCGTTCTTGTAGGTTCGGTTCTCGATAAGGACATTGTCGATATCGTAAACATCCTTGAAGAATGCGTGGACGCGGTCCATGCTGGAGTAACCAAGTCGACGAGTCTGACCTGCTGCTCCTGCTGCAACGCCTGGGCCATTCTGAATGGTGTCCATTCCGGCAAGTCGCATTGCAACCTGCTTACCCATTACAACCGTGTCGACAGGCTTACCCGAAGCAAGCTCAATCTCCTGAATCCGAGCATCAAAGTATGCCTGGAGGTCAGTCGTCTGGACGTTGAGAGCCAAAGCACCTGCGGCGCTGAAGCCTGCGGTAGCCTGAGCAATGAAGTCAAGAGTCCATTGGTCCAGCAACTGGTCCGAAACAGCCTTCATAGCATCGTCAGCAAGGTTGACAAGTCCATTCTGACCTTCAATTGCGTCAATGACAGCAAATGGAAGGACATAGCCCAGAGCGCTTCTGCGCTGAGTTTCTTTCGTAACGGTGCTGTACGAGATTACACCTTCAGCGTAATCGGCGTGGTCAGCAACAGCTGCTCCCTGACGTGGGTCAGAAGTATCGAGGCGAAGGTCCGTATCAATTACCTGATACTGGAAGTTGCCCAATGCCTTGTTGAAAGGCGAGAATCCCAGACCGACAGGAAGCTGGGCAGGATCGTTCGCACGATCTCTCCAAAGTCCAGTAACAATCTGATTTAGGTTTTGCGCTGTAGTAGCCATAGTTTATATCTCCTTTAGATTAGACGATGGAAGGTGAGAACGAAATCCAGACTGGGCCTTCGCTTACTGCGTCAGTAAGCGCCACGCCAGCGATGAATGTACCCGATGGTGGGAAGCCTGATGGTGCCCCGACATATCCGAGACCGAAGCCTGCGTCAGTCGATGGGATAACGTATGCTCCCTTCGAAATCGACCCAGATGCAAGAGCGTAAACCTGCTCGCTTCCTGGTGTGTAGAATGAACCAACGGTGCCTGAGGCAACGTCAGAGAAAGCGACTAACGAAATTGGCTCGCCAGATGCAGCTGTGACAACAGAGCCGTCAGACTGAGCGCCAACGATCTGGCCTCGCAGAATATCTGCTCCTGCTGTGAATGAAACTTTTTGCGACATAGTTTTGAATCTCCCTGAATGGATTGTCTGATGTAAACTACTGCTCACATCAGAATGTTGTGTTTGTGTTATGCGGGGATGTATGGAATGAACGAAATGTAGACCGTATCCCCATCTACACCCGCAGTTTCTGCTGAACCTACTGGGAATGTTCCAGTAGCCAATGCTACAGTTCCTCTGGCAGATACTGTTCCGCCAATGTTAGCAACTACAAGGTCACCTTGCTCAATCGCTCCTGAAGCGATACATGGCACCTGAGAGGACCCTGGAGCATAGAAGGACCCAATTGCGCCCAATGCCACATCGGCACGAGCCACACCTGCCGGAAGCTTCACCCGAGTTACACCTGCAGTTGTCCATGGAAAAGCACCGAGGCTTCCTGATGCGACAACTACTGTGCCCTTCGTAATGGCTGCTCCAGCCGTGAAGGAGATGAATGGTCCGCCAAATGACATATTAGCTACCGACCTTAGCGAGAGCTTCTAGGTAAGTAATCCCTTCGTCCTTAGCGAGCTTTGCAGCAGCCTTGTAAGGGTCAGATACCTTCGATTCAAGATGTGCATAGCCTACCGTGACACGCTCAGAGAGAATGCTGGAATTGGCCTCAGGAACGACACCTAGAACTTCCTTATAAAGCTCCTTGTCATTCATGTAGATCTTGACGAGCTTCTCGCTCATCGAACTCATGTGTGGTCGTGAAGCGATGTCCGAAGCAACAGATACCTTTGCGTCTCGAAGAGCAATCTGCCCTTCAAGCTCAGCAATGCGGGCCTCTGCAAGAACAGCACGCTTCTCAAGCTCACGAGTTGGGTCGACAGTTTCGGAGAGCTTAGACTCTTCCTCTTCCTCAACCTTCTCCTCAGCAAGCTCCTCTTCGCCCTCTTCCTTCTCTTCGGCTCGCTCAAGGTCTCCCTTAGCCTCGCCTTCGTCAACATCGGTCTCGGACTTATCTTCGCCCTCTTCAACCTTCTTAACGTCAGCACCAGCCTCTTCGACCTCGGCCTCCTCTTCCTTTGCAGGCTCTTCCTGCATTCCTGACTCGATTGCGTCAACACGCTCAAGGAGCGGCGTCATTGCTTCTTCGAGCATTGTGCCCAAAAGCTCTCGGAGTTGTTCCAGATCCATGTCCGTTACCTCATTGATGAAAAATGATTGTGTAGGTGTGAACGTAGCGCTAAGCTGCGTCACGTGTCCTGAAGAAAGTACGTTTCTCTCAGATAGTTTCGACAGCTGATTAAGTTCTGTCATAGGGATTTGCCGACTGTGTCGCGGCACAGAGACCATCGACAACTCAAGCAGGCTGGATGGCCATGCCCCGTTATCAGAGTAGTCGTCAGCCTTGTGATTCCAAGCAAATGTGCCCGAAACAAATCGCAGCTTCCCTTCTTTTAGTTTGGACTCTGCATCTGGAGTAAGCTCCAGTTGGGCAAAGATTCCACGCTCATCTTCGACAATCCCAACGACTGCTCCAGATGCCTCACCGTCCCTCTCGTGCTCGACGAGTACAGATGGCTTTCTTGTTGCCACCCATTCTCTCAGAGACGTTACGGTCTTCTTGTAGAACTCTGGATTCGATAGCGGGATAAGAGCCGCTCCATCGAATAGGTCCTTCCTAGGTAGGATGTGTGCTAGTCTCATTGGTGTCTTCTTCATTGGCCAAACTCCTGTGTGGTTAATCCAAGCCGCCCAATATGATCCTCGATCAGGTCAGCAATCTTCCGTTGAGTAGAGCTTTGAAGCTCCATGAATGGATACTTGTCATTGACGTAGTCCGAGTAGGGTACGTCCGTGCCATACCGGATTCCAGACGTGGTTACGTCCACATCAACAGAGCCTGGGTCTGAGAGCGATGACTTGAGTCGACCTGTATCAACCAAGCTATTTCCATCCCAAGCAGCCCCTCCGCTTCTTGCTGCCCAAATGTCAGCGAAGTTGTCAGCGATCAAGTCTCGAAGCTCTCCAACAAAGTCTGATGAGGCAACAAGCTCTTCTGGAAGACTGACTCTGTAGTTCCCTTCCGCAAGAGAAGAAACACCAGACCGCATATCTTCTTCAAGCGGCGGAAGGTGGTCAGTTGAGAACCCTAGCGACTCAAGCATCGTGCGTCGATTCTTCTCTCCAACAAACTCTGCCGTTACAATCCCATCCTTCAGCCACGTTGCCAAGATTGCAGAACCTTCAGAGAGGTCTGCCTCAACATTGTCAGCTGCAACAATCATTGGTGTGTCTGTTGTTGGGTCGAATCCAAACAACTCTGTGATAATCGCCAGAAGCTGAGAGTCGATGTTTGTATTTCCATTCACGAACTCAAGGAATCGATTGATTCTGTCAACGTTTGCTCCACGATCGTTCGAAGCAACTTCCTGACCAAGAGCCAATGACCCAACTCCGTCGATTCCGAGATTGCCGAGAGAGTCATTGAGCGCTCCTCGAATCTTTGAATCCCAGTAGCTGAGCATGTTGTTGTATCCGTCAATCCCTGGCTGTGTCACCTGGAGGAACTCTACGTCCATCCCAGAGTTGAGAAGCAATGGAAGGGACTGCCCTGCATAGAAACGTCTCATCCACGACTTGACGACCTGCCATGAGGCTGTGTTTGAACCATCGCTGTTCTCCTTTGCGACAAGAACACCCTTCTGGAGTCTTCGCAGAGCGAGGTAGTTCTTCACATCTTCCTTGTATGCAGAGTAAGCTGCGACTACTGGGCGAAGACTAGGCATGCCCCAGTAATTCGATGTGAACTGATCGTCACCAAACCACACAAGCTTTGCAGCTGGAACATCAATGACGCCATCTCCATTGTTTACACGAACGCTCTTGAGTCGTCTTCGGTCATCTGTGAGATTGAACCATTCGACCTGCCATGGTGCGATGTTGTACATCTGGAACTTGAATGCCTGCGGACCAGAAGTCGGCATGTGCATCTCCCAAATGCTGAATCCATATGTGCCCATCTGATTCCAGATTGTTGAAACCAAACGCTCAAGGCTGAGGCATCCCATCGAGTTCAGGGCATATCCTACCGCCTGTGCAGCAAGGGATTGCGACTGGGTCGGGTTCTCTACTCTCGGCATAACGTTGTAATCCAGAGAACAGACTGCCGCCTCTGCATCATTCATTACTGGAGCGATAACATCCGACGCATATCGCATCTCAGTCAGCAGGCCGGGATCGTATACGCGACCTACGAGGTCTTCAGGTTGGATACTCTTGTTCGGATCATACCAGCCTGCCTGAGAGGCTCCTCCAAGAAACGGTCCCTTCGCATCGGTATCACCTTCAATCTGTCTCTGCAGAGCAGTTGATAGGTTGTACAGATTTACCTGACCGTCTTTGACGAACTTCTCTTCAACCATCTTCTCAAGCTCTTTGAGCCTTTCGCTGATAGCTGCCTCGTCTACAATTTGGCTGTCTTCATTCATGTCTAAATTACCTTTCAATGTGTTGTGAGTCGATGTTAGTAGGCTGGTGCTTCATATTCGATGAAGTCCTCGCTATAATAGATGTATGCTTGGCGCACGATCTGTCTCACCTCAGCAATCCTACTTCTCGTAATGTGTACTGGCATCCTTGAGCGCATCATTTCATAGATGAGATTTCCAAATGTCCTCTGTGCTTTGATTGCTTCGGGATGCTCGTCAATCAGTTCCTTCATTATCTCCAAGAATGTGTAAGCCAACTCCTTGTTGATATCTGAGCAGGGAACATCTGGGATGTATTCAGAGAGTATCTGCCAATCAATTTGGTCCGACACGCTTGCTACTTGAACTTGCTCTGCGTACTGCAACGGCCGAGGGTTGGTGCATGCGTCATACGATTCGTAAGGTCGATACGGTTGCATGTGCTTGATGATCCATGTGTCATTCTTGTCATTAAACTCAAGCTTGTAGTCGTGCCAGCCGTGCTCCTCTTCGGCAATCTTGCGTGCATACTCCTTGGCATCGACACCGCTAGGAACATTCTCTTGCTTAAACTTGTGCTTCACAGAGGTGTGGTAGACGCGACTATACATGGTTCCCATCTTGTCAATCCTGCCTGAAATCCAGTCGAGGGAGTATAGGTGGGCACATCGATAGAAGTATCCGTAGCTGTTCGCATTCTTGCCTGGATCCCAGCTAAGCATCATGATTTCAAACAAGCGTGCTGCACATCCGGCAATCCTATCTCGGTTGCGGTTGTGTGCCATGACAACTTCCGCCATTTGAATATGCTTGGTGTAGATTGGCTCATACAATCTATCGACCTCTTGCTTACTCACACCTTCACGAAGAGCAATGGACTTCGCTTCCCTATCAATGATGAAGAGCTTTCTATATTCGCCCATCATCACGTTCATATCTTCACGTACCCAGAATTTAGTCATTCATTTTCTCCTCCAGAAGAACTGCCCTCAAGCATAGTTAGTCATGTTCACCATTCTTCTGGAGTAAGAAAAACGATATGAGTAAGAAAAACAGTAAGGTACATGAGCCAATCAGGCTTGAGGCAAAGGAGCTAGGCATTCGAAACTGGCACCTAAAGAAGTTCGAGAATCTTGAGAAGGAGATTGCCGAGAAGAAGTCTTCGATCGAAGAGAGAAATGGAGGCTCTGCAGATGGCAATGTGTCCAGAGTATCATTCGGACAACTTCTAGATGTGCTCGACGAGTACGCCATGTCATCTCTAACGGATGCATTCGATTCCCTGGACCTAGTCAGTCGCAAGGCAAATGCGCAGCTTGTGGAGACGGTTGACTCGATTGTGTGGGGACACCCATCCCTTCCTGTCAATGTAAAGATGGACTGGCTATACACAAAGGTCTCGATGTCATGCTCGAAGATGTATTCGGAGCAGGTGTTCGTCGAGTTTGTCCAGGCTGTGTGCAAGATATACACGGGTAGAGGATGGTATGTTGATCAGGAGAATAACATGCTGATCATGACCAATAAGCCCGTCTTCAGATTGGCTTGGCATACCAGCCTATGGGACAAGGCGGACAGTAATCGAAATACGGTTTACCGCCTTCTTGCCATGCTAAGCAAAGCGGAGGTTCAGGAAGATGGCGAAGAAGACCAGTAATATTAACAATCTAGATAAGCGTGTACTTGGGTACATGGCTGACCCAGATGCGTGCAAACACGTTGATTACATCCTCAAGAGGTTGGGCAATGGTGCAAACAAGCTGGAGATCCGGCATGAGGTTATGACCAAGTTCAAACTAAAGGGGGTTCGTGCCGGTACCATGATTGATACATGCATCGACATGGCATTCAGGGTAGATCCAGAATACGTCTCTCAAATCGTTGCTCAGATCAAATACAACGTAAGCCAAACATTGCTTTCTGTTGACGAGATGCTTGAGAATGCAGAAGGATGCGAGAGGGAGAGGTTGCTCAAGACCAGGATGAGAGCGATGGATACTCTGACCAAGCTTCTACCAACCAGGATTGATATCACATCGAATGACGTGGACGTAAGGAAGGCCTTGTTTGATCTTCATGGCCTAGAGGACTGATGGATTTTGGCGACTGGTACAGGTTTCAGCACAAACATGTGTTGTATGACTTCCAGAAAGAGCTTCTTGCAGACTCTCTTACGAACCAGTTCGTTGCAGTTCTGGGGTCAAGGCAAATCGGCAAGACTCGATATCTAGCAATCCTTGCCCTGATGCTCTCTGGTGGTATCAGCAGTAAGGGCGGTGACATCCCTCCGCATGATGTGTTTGTTATCTCAGCGACATACTCAAAGTCCCTGATGGTAATCAAGGAGATCAATCTCGTTCTGGATGAATTGAACATCGTCAGGAAGATTGACCATGATGTGCTTGGTGGAAAGACTGAGATCGTACTGAAGAACGGTCGCTCCATCTTAGCGCTTGCAGGCAAACCTGGATGCCTACAGGGCCACGCAGGATCCTGCCTGTGGGACGAAGCCTCTCTAACTGAGCATGACCCTGCAGACATCTACACACAGGTTCTCGCTGCGTCCTCATCGAAGGATTACTTCAGAGTCGTCATGTGTACCAATGCTGATAGGCAGGGCAGTTGGGTCTGGGAGTTCTTTGAATCTCAAGCAGAGGAGTTTGTAAACACACGGAAGGAGTTCAAGGTTCACAACATCAACATCTATCAGGCTTATCCCAATGGACTTCCAGAACGAATCGAGACAAGAAGGAAGATGTTGTCGTCTGCTGGATGGAAGAGGTTCTTTCTGAATCAATTCGTATCTGGAGACGCAGGGAGGTTTGAGGGAGAGCACATCAACAGAGCCCTCATGCAGACGTTCACCTGCAACAATGGACTCAGGGTACTCTCTATCGACCCAGGCTTCAGCAAGAAGGGTCACCCTGCCGGAATCGTTGTCACATCAATCGTCAATGGACATGTCGACGTTCTGCATTCAGACCTTTGGTTTGGTCTTCCAGAAGAAGAGCAGCGTGCAAAGATCAGGCAACTGGTTACTGAGTATCGCATCTCACGCATCTTGATTGACCAGGGTGTCGGCGGCATGATCATGAGAGATAACCTGATCAAGCAGTATGGCCCTCACATGATTGTTCCCGTCTCTGTCTCTCGTAACAAGTACAATCTCTGGAGTACCGAACTGGAGAAGCTCATGAGCGAGGGCAAGCTACGCATTCGTCCAGACCAGAAGTTCCTGATCGAAGACTTGAAATGCATTGAGGTTGACAAGAGAAACAATGTGGTTGTTACAGAGAGAGCACACACAAATGGAACTAACAAGATTCATTGTGACTCGGCAGTCGCTTTGATGTTTGTTACCGATCATGTTGGAGGCCAGCTTGGAATGATTCAGGCCGAGGAAGTTGAGCTATACGATACTTATGATACCGTGTTTGGTATTGACAACTACGATAAGTTCATTTGAGGAGAAGAGTTATGACTAACAAGAAGATTATTGTGAGCGCATTCCTGTTGGGATGTTTGCTTGGTGCGGCATCGCTGATTGGTGGATGTGGAGGAGTTGCTAGTCAAGCCCTTCCAGAATCGCTCTACGTTGAGGCTACAGGGACAGGAGAGGTTAGGGTTGGCGTTGACCAGTACCCACCTCTTACTCTTGAGCACGATGGAGATGTGAGCCTCTACTGGGATATTGACAGCTTTCCTCCAAAGCTTATCAGCAATGCAGGTCAATGTGCTCGAATGCAATGGATGTTCCTGATCCTTGAGTCAGATGGATGTGTGGAACCAAACAATGAGTAGCTCAACAGAGTACGTCATTGCCAAGCTGGACAAGCTTTGGGACACGTTAGCATTTGGTCTGATGATCATTGTTGCTCTCTTCGTTGTCCTTCTGTTTGGTCCAGAACAAGGAGAGTAAGACCACACAACCCACACCCCCCGCTCATTGTCCCTTCGTACCTCAGAGAGGATTATACAAGAGACGACAATTCTGCCACATGTATCAGAGGACTCAGTATTCATGCGGGTTTTCGACCTACTTGGCACGACCCAGATTGAAGAGAGAGAAGATTAACAATGAAAGACCTATGGAAGTACATGAGCAATAGAGAGTACACAGAAGAGAGATATGCCCTGGAGATGATGATCAAGGACGCAGACAGACGCATCTTTGCCGCTGACCCTCATGACTTCGAAGAAAGCGTTGAAGGGCTGCAGCAGTTCCTTGAGGCTTTGGGCTGTGATGAGTTCCTGTCGGCTGAGGAATGCACGAGACCCAATCATCCAAACATTGCGTATGAGTATGGCTACACCGAGTTTGTCCCACCCAAGGGTGCTTGGTATGCGTTTGGTGTGTTAGCAATCATCTTCGACATGGCACGAAGGATCGCTGGAAGTCCTATCCATGTGAGAAATGCGTACAGGCCCGAAGAGTACAATGCAGATGTTGGTGGTGCCAAGTCGTCCGACCACATCTCTCCGAATGGTGTGTGTCTTGCATTTGACATGGACTTCAAGAGCCATGAGGACCGCAAGAAGGTGGATGCCTATGTCGAGAGACTCTATGACCTGGATTGGCTAGAGCTATCGATTGGGAAGGGAAATGCGATGTATCACCTTGGTGTGCTGAATCGCAGACGAAGATGGTCTTACAAGTAGGTGCCGATCGCTCATGAGCTTCGACTTAATCCAGATGTGTGTTATAGCAGCAATCCTTGTATGGCCGTCAAATGACCTGTACGACCTTTGTGACATCAGGACGATAGAAGGAATTGAGTACAGCGAGCAATGCGACCTCCAGCTTGCTACGTGGCATAGCGTGCCATTGGGCAGCTTACCTGCTGTGTGCTACGATGAATGTAACGAGTTCTGCATTCCAGACTACTGGAATCGAGAACACACAAGAAGAAGGAGAACGCTATGTCTGTAGAGGATGTGTGGTCTAAGGCAGTTCTGGATATGGTTGTCACATACGGATGGTACAATCCAAACATGATCGCTTCATGCGAACACGTCATCTACGAATAGACCACACATTGAGCGGATGTTTGCTTCCATATATGGTCTGTAACTGAAACCGACCGGTGTCG
>Ga0098055_1001651_pt1 | contig 11935 bp, 18 predicted proteins | sample 17_taG_FD_75107 | JGI IMG/M metagenome (GOLD analysis project Ga0098055, IMG submission 75107) | Marine viral communities from the Subarctic Pacific Ocean - 17_ETSP_OMZ_AT15314 metaG | ecosystem: Environmental > Aquatic > Marine > Oceanic | place: Pacific Ocean | collected 2015-01-18 | reverse complement strand
TATTTTTAATTACTAAACTTTGCAAGCATTAAGTTTACAAAGCACAGTAAAAAAGGTAGCCGAAGCTACCCTTTTCATTTTGCTTTTCTATTTAATGATTGTTCTTTTCTCCTTTCTTTTCTATTTGTAACTTTGAATTTTGGTTCGTCTTGTTTCTTTTCAGCACGAAGAAATGGTTTTTGAATATGCATTTTAAGATTACCTTTCTTTGGTTCTATGTGCTCAATTTTCTTCGGGCAATGTCGCGTGACATCCCCCTGGCTTTAGAAGTAAAGCGTCTTGGGCAGAGTTGCCCCCTTGCAGTTACTAGCTTGGTAAGCAGTTTATACACTTGCTTAGGTGTAAGTAGCCACTATGCGGCAGCTACTCGTCTTGCTTCGATAGCTTTCATAGCAGCTTGTTCTTGCTTGCTAAGCTTTCGAGTTGTATTTGGTGCTTTAGGTGCATCGTAATCTTGACCAGTATAGTCTTTGAACCAAGCTCTATATTGATCAGCAACATGATCGAAAGCTATAGCTTCAAGCTCGATTCGAGGTGCTAAGCGTTCGTACTTTTCTTTAGCTTGCTGATATTCCTTACCTTGGTCTTGATCGTTCAGTACGACTCCGTCTGAATCGTAAGCAACACAAGCCATCATTTCAGCGTGTAGTTTATCGATATAAGAACGTTTGTTCTTTGCTGCGTAGATTGGAACATTTACTAATGTTCTAGCTACATCAGTTATGAAGTAGTCGTTAGCAATTTGTCCAGTTACATCATTATGTGTAGTTACAGTATAGTTAGCTAGTTTATCTAGCGTTACATTTATGTTTTCAACTTTAGCCATTTGGTTCTCCTATGTTTAACTAAGCTGCGAAGGATCAGCCCTTCGTACCACCCAATATCATAGAGCAGAAACCGCACTTGCGGCTCTGAGCTACGCACAAGCTTGCTTGCTTGACCCCCGAATGAAATGAGTGGGGTTGCGAAGCTTTTCTGCCTATGATTTGGATCAGTGGTCGAAGGGTGCAATCCGAGCTGCTAGTTCAACATGGGTACGAGCCAAATGCTAAGTTGAGCAAACATCAATGTGCGCTCGATGAACTCGCTGGCTATCCTGTCAATACCTCAGTAGCTTGGCAAACCACAACATGTAGTACCCACGGTAGTATCCATACACAAGTGACGTAAGGTAACAGATTGACAGGACTTGCAGTCAGTCCGTAGATGGGGGGGATGATAGGGGGGGCTTTCAAGCCGATAACAAAGCTTACTCATTCCTCATTGCTAAGGTGATGATGATCTTGACTCCAATCGCAGTAGTTAGCTAGTAATCTATTACACACTTAGAAAAGGAATGAGTAATGAACATTACCGTAGCTAAGAAACTGACTGCAAAGCAGACTGCCTTAGTAGACACGCTCGTAGCAAAAGGCTGTAGTATCGGGCAGGCTGCTCAAGACGCTGGTTATGCTTCTGGCGAATCTGGAAGAGTTACAGCAACTAAGACGTTGAAGCTTGCTCATGTGCAGAGCTACTTGATGAAGCGCATGAACGAAGAGTTTGGTATCTCTGCTACACTTGCCGCTGGAACGGTCAGACGGCTAGCCACAGGAGCCAAAAGCGAATATGTCCAGCTTGAAGCTGCCAAGGATTTACTAGACCGCGCTGGCTACAAGCCTATCGATCGAAGCCAAGTGCAAGTAGCTGGAGATATCCGCGTTACGATTGATCTAGGATAACTCTTTGTTCTGCGCTAGTAGCTACAAGGGGGGTAGGGGAAAAGTTGCTGTAGCTGTTACAGAGAAACTCTTTCCCTCACATTATTTCTAAAAAAGGTAATTTGTGCGTTGTCATAAATATTTTTATTGTTATAGGGTTTAGTCATGTCACGTTTTAAAGAGAAGCCAGAGAAGTACCCATCGAAGGATGATATGTCCTCGGTTAAGGCTGCATTAAAGAGTAGTGGTTATGCCAGCGAAGAAGTATCAGAATCCTAAGGGTGGCTTGAATGCTGCTGGTCGTGCTTACTTTAAGCGCAAGGAGGGGGCTAATTTAAAACCTCCAGTAAAGAGTAAGCCTAAGGCTGGCTCAAAAAAGATGGGTCGCAAGGTTTCATTTGCTGCTCGGTTTGCTGGAATGAAAGGCCCGATGAAAGATGAGAAAGGTAGACCAACGCGTAAAGCTTTAGCATTAAAGGCTTGGGGCTTTGGAAGTGTTGAAGCTGCTAGAAACTTTGCAAAGAGAAATAGGAAGAGTTGATATGTGTTTTGGTGGTGGTAATAAAAACGTAAAGACTGCTGAGGAAATTTACCAAGAGAAGAAAAAAGATTATGGCCCACTTCCTTCTCTAAGCATGGGCGACCCTGTTCAGAAGGCTAAAATGTTAAGTGATGTTCCGCAGATGAGAACGTCAGGGATGCAAGCTCGTTCATTACTCAAAGTTAATTATTAGGAGATTATCATGCCTCAAGGAAAAGGGACTTACGGAAGTTCGGTTGGAAGACCTAAAAAGAAAACAATGCTAAAAGGTAAGCAGAAGAGTTTACCGCCAGCATTAAAGCGCAAGATTCTCAGGGCCAAAAAGAAAGATGGTTGAATCTCGTTCCCTAGCACCCTTAAAGAAAAAGGCGACCCTTCTTCGAAAAGAAATGAAACAACTTGAAGACTCTGCTGGTGTTGGGCTTGTAGAAAAAATGCAGGGTGAGGGTGAGAAATTTAATTCCAAAGGTAAAGGTTTTGCGACCAAAGGCGCTATGAAGATTTTAAATTATCTTCTTAACGCTAGATCAAATCAATTAGTTTCTAGTCCTCGATACAATCAGATACAAGATCAGTTGATTAATATTCAGGAGAAGATCAGTGGCGGTAAATGAAGCTGGCAACTATACCAAACCTAATATGAGAAAGTCTTTGTTTCGCAGAATAAAAGCAAGGGCTACACATGGTACTGGTGCTGGTCAATGGTCTGCTCGAAAGGCGCAGTTACTTGCCAAGGAATATAAAAAGCGTGGTGGAGGGTATAAGTAATGGCTGATGAAGTAAAAACACTGCTAAGAAAATTAAACAGAGTTCTTGAAACTAGAAATAATATTATAATGCGTGGTCATGAAAGTTTTCAACAATCTGGCAATCCACCTTTAGATTTAGTAAAAGAAGCAAACAAAAAACCTAAAGCTAAAAGAAGAATACAAAAACAAAATGTAAGATTTAAAAAGTTAGAACGTCAAACTAAATCTTTAAAAAATAAATTAGAAAAAGCAGAAAAAAAAGTTGAAGAAAAAAAGAAAACTAAATTAAAGAATTTATCTCTTCGAGGTAGAGGTGGTGGTGGCAGTATACAAATGCCACAAGAGTATAGCAAAAGATCTTTATTAAAGAAGCCTATGTCATAATATGAAAAAGTCACAGAAGTCATTATTAAACTGGGGAAAGCAGAAGTGGCGCACTAAGTCAGGGAAGAAGTCTAGTGAAACTGGTGAACGGTACTTACCTAGCAAGGCTATTTCTGCTCTTAGTTCTGCTGAATATGCAGCTACAACCAGAGCTAAACGAAAGGGTAAGGCTAAGGGTAAGCAATTTGTGGCTCAACCGAAAACGATTGCTAGGAAAGTAAGAAAGTATAGAAGTTAATTATGGCTAAAAAATCTTTATTAAAAAATGGAAAAGATGTTGAGATACCTATAGCCGATATGGAAGTAGATTTTATTGAGGCATTTAGCGTATTGCGGAAAATGCAAAAAGATCATGGGATGACTGAAAAACAATTGCTTCGAATGTTAAAAAGAAAGCTGACAAATTAAAATGCCTAAAGTTGGGAAGAAAACCTTTCCTTATACAAAGGAAGGTATGATAGCTGCTAAACAATATGCAAAGCAGCAATGGAAAAAAGGCTTGGACTCGAGGATATTATCTCCAGTTACCAAGTCTGGTTTAAAAAGAATAGAAAGAGAGAAATAGTTATGGGATGGAAAGTTTCTAGCACTGGCAAGTTATGGGATGGGGGAACTCATGAACTTGGCGGTGGAACATGGACAGGGGCAACAAGAACTTCTGAGTCTAAAAGATTAGAATGGACTAATGAAGTAGCTAAGAAACCAGTTAAAAAGAAACGCGCTAGGGATGACAAGGGTAGATTAAAAGCTGATGACCCTTCTACGCCTGACGTTAATGAGGCTTACGAACAGTGAGTTTTGTAGATATGCTCAAACCTGAGGAGCTTACTATGCTTCGAAGAATAGTTAAGAAGGTACACTTCCGACATTTCGATGAAAAGCATGGGAAGTCTTTCGTTACTAATAAAATGATTGATAATGTTATAGATAACATTGGCCCTGATGTTGCAGAGACTATGATAAAGTTTGGAGTCGATAAGGGGCTTCGATGATTAACTTTAAATATAAACCAGATGGAGAAGTGCTGAAATCTTTTATGAAAGACAGCACTTTTTTTCGTGGTATTCGTGGCCCTGTTGGTTCTGGCAAATCTGTTGGTTGTTGCATTGAAGTATTTAGACGCTCCCTCGAACAGCAAAAAGGATCGGATGGATTGCGTAAAAGTAGATGGGCTATCATTCGAAACACTAACCCACAGCTAAGAACTACGACTATTAAGACTTGGCTTGATTGGTTTCCTGAATCTGATTGGGGTAGGTTTCATTGGTCTGTTCCCTATACACATCACATTAAAAAAGGAGAGATAGATCTTGAAGTTATATTCTTGGCTCTTGACCGCCCTGAAGATGTTAAGAAACTTCTTTCGCTCGAACTTACGGGTATCTGGATCAACGAAGCGAGAGAGATTCCTAAGTCTATTATTGATGCCTGTACGATGCGTGTTGGGCGTTTTCCTTCTATGCGTGATGGCGGTCCTAGTTGGTCTGGCGTTATTGCCGATACCAACGCGCCTGAGGAAGATCATTGGTGGCCCATTATGGCTGGTGAAGTTCCAGTCCCAGATCATATTCCTCGTGAGCAAGCTAAGATGTTGGTCAAACCAGACAATTGGAGTTTCTTTACCCAGCCTTGTGGGATGCTCGAAACCAAAGACGAAGAAGGTGAAATCCAAGATTACAAAGAAAACCCCAAAGCGGAAAACCAAAAAAACATCTTAGGCAATTATTATTCAAATCTTATTCGCGGTAAGACTAAAAGCTGGATTGATGTCTATGTTATGAATCGCTTGGGTCATATCCAAGATGGAAAACCTGTTTACCCAATGTTTGCTGGAGAAGTGCATATAGCAAAAGAAGAAATACCTGTTGCTGCAAATGCGCCTGTTTATGTTGGTATAGACTTTGGACTAACGCCAGCGGCGGTTCTTGGGCAAAAAGTAAGAGGTCGTTGGTTTATCCAATCAGAGATTGTTGCGATAGATATGGGGATTGTCCGCTTTGCAGAAGTATTAAGGCAAGAACTCGCAACAAGATTCTCCGCAGCTTCCGAAGTTATTATTTATGGAGATCCTGCTGGAGACTTTAGAGCGCAAACAGATGAATCAACTCCCTTTCATATTTTGCGCGGTGCTGGCTTGAGAGCGTACCCTGCGCCCTCCAACTCTGTTGATCTTCGGCTGGAATCGGTTTCCTCCCAATTAACGAAGATGGTTGAAGGTAAGCCAGCACTACTTATAGACAGGCGTTGCCCTCAACTTATTAAAGGTTTTGAAGGTGGCTATGCTTATAAAAGAATGGAAGTGTCTGGTGAAAGATACGCTGATAAACCAGACAAGAATATGTTTTCTCATGTTCACGATGCTGCTCAATATCTTTTTCTTGGTGCTGGTGAAGGAAGGGCCTTGATGAATAACCAAAAGCCTATGCAGCCTGTCGTTGCCAAAAGAAGTTTTGACTTGTTTTCCAGACCTAAGAAAAAAAGAGCTTTTCAATTTGTGCGTTGATTTTATTTTAACTTTGTGACTAGGAAGAGAAAAGGAGATTTATTATGTGTTTTGGTGGTGGAGGCGGTGGCCCAACTCAAGTAGAAGAAACGGCTGCTGCTGATGATAGAATAGCGGCAGAAGATGCTGAAAGAAAAGAAGTTGATGAAAGAGCTAAGCGAAAGCGTAAAGATATATCTGCTGCATTAGAATCAAGTGTTGCAGATGCTGGAGCTAGAGGTGGAGCAAGCAGAAGATCTTTGTTTAGAGCCACTCAACAATCGGGTGCTTCTGGCGGTGCTTCTGGATACTTAGGTCGGTTTGGTAGATAATGGATAATATAGCAAAGCATTTTATAGAAAAGTATCGAAAGGCAAAATCTTTTCGTGAACAATGGGTTTCGCTTTTTGAGGAATGCTATGAGTATGCTTTGCCTCAAAGGGAATCTTTTTACTATGAAGAACACGGTCAGCGTAGAGATGAAAAAATATTTGATGAGACTGCTGTAGTAGGTACGCAAGAGTTTGCAAGTAGATTACAATCTGGGATAGTCCCAAACTTTGCTCGATGGGCAGATTTTGTTGCTGGCAGTGAGGTGGATCCGCAAGAGCGAGAAGATGTTGATAATCAATTAGATGAAGTCACGAACTATGTGTTCGAAGTCTTGCAGAACTCTAATTTTAGCCAAGAGGTTCATGAATCTTTTATGGACTTGGCTGTTGGTACTGGCGTTCTATGCGTTGAAGAAGGCGACTCATTAAATCCAATTAACTTCTCTGCAATACCACTTCCTCATGTTGTTTTGGATACTGGCCCTGATGATAGAATTGATCATGTTTATAGAGAAAGAAAAAAAGTTAAGTTTGATCATTTACCCTTAATGTTTCCTAATTCTACATTTGATTCTAAAGTTACTTCACAGATGGGATCAAATAGAGAAACTACAGTTCTTGAGCTTGTATGCAGAAATTATACTAAGCCAAATGTCGAAGCGTACTATCATTACGCAATATGTTTAAGTACTGAAACAATATTACACTCTAAAGAAATGAGCGGCGTTGGTTCTAATCCTTTTATTTGTTTTCGTTGGTCTAAGTGCGCTGGTGAGGTTTATGGACGAGGGCCACTAATTAATGCGTTAAGTTCTATAAAAACAACCAATCTTACTATCCAATTAATACTTGAGAACGCACAGATGTCGATCTCTGGTATTTATCAAATGGAAGATGATGGGGTAATAAACCCTGATACAATCAATCTCGTTCCAGGGACTATAATTCCTAAAGCTATGGGTTCTGCTGGATTGCAACCTATACAAGCTGCTGGTCGTTTTGATGTTGCCCAACTTGTTCTTGGTGATCTTAGATTAAATATTAAAAAAGCTCTGTATAATGATATGCTAGGAAATCCTGATAGAACTCCAGCAACAGCTACAGAAATAGCTGAGCGTATGGCTGATTTATCTAGGAGAATGGGCGCGTCTTTTGGAAGATTGCAAGCAGAGCTTGTTCAACCGCTTCTTCAACGTGTGGTTTATATTCTTAAAAAACAAGGGCGCATTGATATACCAACAGTTAATGGCAGAGAGATTAAAGTTAGGTCTGTTTCTCCATTAGCGCAGGCGCAAGCTAATCAGGATATTTCTGTAGTATCACGCTTTCTTGAGATGATTGGTAATGGTTTTGGCCCAGAGATGTTGCAGCTTTTAATTGATGGCGAAGAAACTGCTATTTACTTGGCTAAAAAGTTTGGTGTTCCAGAAAGCTTGATTCGAGATGAAGAACAGCGTAAACAAATTGCGGAAGCCGCGCAGCAGTTAGCGCAACAACAGGCAATGCAGCAGGGAATGATGCCAGTTGAACAACAAGGTTAATATTGGGATAGATGGTATTCATCGTAAATCTGAACGTGATGTTGAGATTAGCAAAAATATTGCTCAGATATTTTCTACACCAACAGGGCAAGAAGTTTTAAAATACTTTAGATCTATTACTATAGAAATGGTTAATGGGCCTAACGTTTCTACAGAAGAGCTTCGGCACATTGAAGGGCAGAGATACCTTGTAGGTTTGATCGAGCAACGCATTGCACACGCAAATAGGAGTAAACAATGAGTGAAGAAGATGCAGCAGTTGAAGTAGCAGCCGAAGATGGTCGTGACTTTGTAACACAAGAAGATGTCGAAAAGGTTGAGCAAACATCTGAAAGACCTGACTGGTTGCCAGAAAAATACAAAACTGGTGAAGATCTAGCTAAAGCTTACAAAGAACTTGAATCTAAGCTTGGCGCTAAAGATGGGGACCTTAGAGACAAACTTATAGAAGAAATACAGGCTGAAGCTTTTGCTGATAGGCCAGAAACTTCTGGCGATTATCAGCTTCCAGATATTATCAATCAGGAAGAAGCCGTTGATAACGAACTTCTTAAGTGGTGGTCTGAGCATTCTTTTAATAATGGTTTTTCTCAGGAAGAGTTTGAGGAAGGTATTAATATATACTCTCAGTCAATTCTTGGAAACGAGCCTAGTTATGAAGAGGAAGTATCAAAACTTGGCGATAATGCTGATGCTAGAATAGAAGCTGCATCATTATTTGCTAATAAGTTTTTTCCCGAATCATCACTGCCAGCTATAGAAAAAATGTGTGAAAGTCATGAGGGTATTATTGCTCTTGAAGCTATTATGCAAAATACAAAAGACGGCTCGTTTTCTGGTAATACAGCATCTGCGTCTGAGGTTAATGAGGCTGATTTAAGAAAAATGATGGACGACCCAAGATACTGGAAAGATCGTGACCCACACATACACAAGCAAGTCTCTGAAGGATTCAAGAGAATTTATAGAAGTTAAAATTTTACAGAGGGGTGAGTATTATCTTACCCCTTTTACTTCAGATCATATTGATGAAGTCATTAAAGGTCTAAGTAAAGAGAATGTTAAAGAGCTTATTTTATTAGGATATACTAATGTTCAAGAAGCTCTTATTGATATGCTTGAAAAATCTGAGTGTTATTTATGCAGAAAAAATGATGAAAGCTTTATTATGATTGGAGGCCTTTGGTTTGATGATGATCAAGAGTGGCCTCAAATGTTTGCAATGTTTTCTGACAAAATCAAACAAAATTTTAAGGCTATGGCTAGAGGGTCTGTAATGTTCGTTAATTACTTTGACCAGTATTATGGTGGCTTATCTATGACAGTTCTTAAAGAATATGACTTTATTATTGATTGGGCATCATGGTTAGGGTTTGAGGCTGTTGGCATAATATCTAACAATGAAATTGAATATGTTGATTTTGTGCGTTGCAATCCAAATCAAAAAGATGTTTATGATGGCACATTGCAGCCCGCAATACACTAAAGGCCCGATAGGATACCCTTACTGACGTGATAAAGCGGACACCTGTTAGTAAACCGTAACTTCAATAAGGAACTAATAAATGGCTAATACAATAGACCAAGCCTTTATCAAGCAGTTCGAAACAGAAGTTCACATGGCATATCAGCGTATGGGTTCTAAGCTACGGAACACAGTGCGGACTGCTAATGTAACTGGATCGACTGTTAGATTTCAAAAGATTGGTACTGCGGAAGCAACTACTAAATCTCGTAATGGTAATGTAACTCCTATGGATCTTGCACATACCAATGTAGAAGCAACTATGGCTGACTTCTACGCTGCTGAGTACATCGATAAGTTAGATGAACTCAAAACCAACATCAATGAGCGTCAAGCTGTAGCCCAATCTGCTGCTGCTGCTCTAGGTCGCAAGACTGATAGCTTACTAATTACAGCTATGGATGCTGGTGCTAACTCAACTCAAATCCACGATACAAGTTCTGCTGTTGAAAAAGCAGATCTATTATCTGTATTTGAAACATTTGGAACAGCTAATCTTCCTGAGGATGGACAGCGTTATATCGCTATGCACCCAAAAGGTTTTGCTGATCTGTTCTTAATTACAGAGTTTGCATCATCTGATTTTGTTGGTGATCAAAACTTACCTTATGCTGGTGGTATGACAATGAAAGAGTTCTTAGGCTTTAAGATCTTTTCAACATCTGCTGTCGCTGCTGTTAAGAGTATGTGCTATCACACAACTGCTGTTGGCTTGGGTGTCAATTCTGATGTTCAAACTGAAGTCAACTACGTTGCTGAGAAAGTATCTCACCTTGCAACATCTATGATGTCTATGGGCGCTGTTGTTATTGATGACAATGGTATCTATGAACTATTAGACAATAACTAGGAGGGTTAGAAAATGGCTTATAGTGCAACTGGACTAACTCGTGTTGGTGGTGACTCAAATGGAAGTTTATGGATGTATCGTTCAGCCGATGCCATTGCTACTGTTAGAGCATCAGGTTATTTTAACAGTGCAGCAAATATGCTAGGGGTTCGTGATGTAATCATAGTTAATGATACAAACACACCAACTGCTAATTTGTGTCTTGTTTTATCTAACTCTGGTACTGTTGTTGATTGTTCCGATGGGACAGCAATAGCAGAAACCGACACTGACTAAGGGGTGGGGGCTTCGGCCCCCAACTTTCTATGCCTGATTTTGCAAACACAGCAATAAAAATTTGCTCCAGAGCGTCAATATTAATTGGTGGTAGTCCTATTCAATCTTTTACAGATGGGACTACAGAATCCGATGTAGCTGATGCGGTATATGAGGATATTGTTAGAGCCTCTTTAACAAGTAGCCGTTGGCGTTTTGCAAGCAAACAGTTTCAGTTAAACAAAGTAGATTCAACGCCAATAGGAAGGTGGGATTCTATATATCAATTGCCGTCTGACTCATTAATGATTAATGCGGTTACTGTTAATGATTCACCTATAGAATACAATATATATGAAGATAAAATTTATAGTAATGCAAATCCTAGTGATGAAGTCGTTGCGGATTATATTTATCGAGCGAGCGAATCTACATGGGCACCATATTTTACGCTTGGTGTTCAATTTTCATTAGCTTCTGTATTTGCAATCTCATTAGCAAGGGATGCTTCTTTATCTGCTGCTATGGATCAGCAAGCAAATGTTCAGTTAATAAAAGCTCGAAGGTTAGACTCTCAAGCTCAAACAACTAAAAAGCTTAATACAAAAAGGTTTGTTACTGAAAGGCTTAGCTAGTGCAAAAAATTCGCGTTCCACAAAACAGTTTCCAGTTTGGTGAGGTTAGCGATTCTCTTATTATGAGAACTGATACTGGTATTTACACTAGTTCAGCTCAAAAGATTGAGAACATGATTATTACTGCTGAAGGTGGAGCAAAAAAACGTCAGGGCTTAAAGCATATATATGATTATACGATAGCATATGATGCAAATAATAAAGACCGCTCTCGCCTTTTCCCATTTATATTTGATAATAATGAGCAATACATAATATCAATAGAACACGCTAAGATAAGGTGTCTTAGAGTTGTAGATGATAATACTGTTACTTTAGTTTCTTCATTAACTGCTGATGTTAGTAGTGCAGCTTTACCTTTTGATAAACAGTATCTTCATCAAATTACTACCGCACAAATGGGCGATGTTATGTTTATTTGTCACCCACTATTCGCTCCTAGAGTTTTAACAAGAACAAGTCTTACTGACTTTAATGTTAGCACTTATACATTTGATGAAAGAGCAGATGGTAAAAAAACTTTCCAACCATACTCCAAGTTTCATGGGGTAGGCGTTACTTTAAATCCAAACAATACAACAGGAAACTCAGTAACTCTTCAAACAAGTTCTGATTATTTTGACACAACAGGTTTACATGATGGTGTTATTGTAAGGTATGGTGGGAATGAAATACAAATAACAAGCGTTCAGTCTGCAACTTCAGCAACCGCAAATATTTTAGATTCATTAAAAGTTAATCTAAGCATTATAAATCCAATAAGAACAAGGAATGGTAGTAACACAGTAGAAATTACTCAAATAAATCATGGTCATAATGTTGGAGACTCACTTGTTTTTTCCGATATGGATGCTGTTGGTGGTATATCTGGAAGTGAATTAAATGGCACAAGGTCAGTCCTAGATATCCTTGATAAAAATCGCTATACGTTTACAGCAGAT
>Ga0098055_1001646_pt1 | contig 11954 bp, 8 predicted proteins | sample 17_taG_FD_75107 | JGI IMG/M metagenome (GOLD analysis project Ga0098055, IMG submission 75107) | Marine viral communities from the Subarctic Pacific Ocean - 17_ETSP_OMZ_AT15314 metaG | ecosystem: Environmental > Aquatic > Marine > Oceanic | place: Pacific Ocean | collected 2015-01-18 | reverse complement strand
GGATGTGTTTGAGGATGGCGAATGCACCGTTGGTGCAAGGCAAGGCGGCACGGTTTCGGTGGACGAGAGAGAGGTATAAGCTAACATGAAAATCATAACCAAGAGAGACAGAAAGAATGATCTGGATGCGGTTGGCTTTTGCGACAACTGCAACGGGTTGGTTGTGCTAGAGGGGTTGGTCAACACCTGTGAGTGTGGGGCCAACTACAACTGGTCTGGGCAGCGTCAAGTGGACAACCCAGACTACACATCGGTAAGCGAACCAGCAGAGTTATAGAAACAAGGACAGAACATAATGACACTATTTACAAGAAGCAAAAAGGCAGGGGCTAGTCTCTACGCCCAGCAATATGTGGGCGGCAAGCGGGAGAAGTTTTGTACCGACACATCTGACCGCAAGTTGGCCAAGGAACGGGCTGAGAAGCACTTTGCCTCCCTGTTGCTACAGTCAGAGCCGGAAACCTCAAAAGCCCAGCAGACGCTAAGTATGAGCCAACTAGAGGTATCCTACCCCAAGCTCGCCTTGGACATTGACTCCAGCACCCGTAAAGCCAATTTAAATTCCCTGCTCAACGTGCAGTCATTTGGCGACTGCTCCGGCATTATGTCAGTCGGGCTTTGGAACGACTACAAGGTTGCCAAGCTCACAGGGGCCGAGGGTGCGGAAAAGGCATCGCGGCTCCGGAGCCTGCGTTCCACCGAAACCAAAATCCGGTCGATCTTTCGCAAGGACATCCGCAGCCTCTACGGCAAGCTTCCAGCACCCTTAGCTGAGTGGTTGGAAACCAAGAAAACTAAAGCCCCTCCTGTCAGCTACACAATGCCTCCCAAGGCACTCATCGATAAAACGTGGGAGAAGAGTGTGGAGCTATCGCTCCTCGCCCCTAAAGCCCATGCAGCATTCATTATGGCTATCACAGCGGGGCTCCGCGCTGGGGAGATTAGAGCCTTTCAATCTCATTGGTTGCAGGACGGCAAAATCCACGTTCCGGCAAATGAAAACACCTTCCAAGCTAAGTCAAAACGCAGCCGCACGATTCCTGTGGGCAAGGCTTTTGAAAAAAACTGCCAAGAGGGTATCACCTCCGCTGACATCAAAGCAGCCAACACTTGGCTCAAGCAGGCTGTCGGCTGGACAACCTACAAGGGAGTCCATGAGATGAGGAAGTTGTACGGAGCCCAGATCGCCACAGGCTACGGGCTCTATGTTGCCCAGAAATTACTCGGGCATACCGACCCTAAAATCACCTCGGATTATTACGCAGCCCTGTGCAGCATTCCGGATGTGAAAGTGAGAGAGAAATAAGGGGTGGGGGCAGTAACTGCCCCCAAGTTTTAGGTGGGGGCAGGGAACAGGTGGGGGCAACAACTGCCCCCATCTTGCTTTTTTGGGCTTATTTATTAGGAAAAATGGTACCCCGGGTAGGACTTGAACCTACAACCAATTGATTAAGAGTCACTTAACAACCTCGGAAGTACCTCGAAAAAAGCAGCTTAATGTATATATTCCCGTTTGTCTATACAGGGGAACGCTTTGTTTGCAGGGGTGAAATGAGGTGTTACTGCCCCCAATTATTGCCCCCAAGTCTGCCCCCAATTTACCCGCTGCGAGGGGGGCCATAGAAGGCCATCCTTCGGGCTCCACCTTCGACCTCATGGCGGCACATGATTTTCTCAAGCTCACCATTGTCCACCATCCTCCGCAGTCGCTGCCTCAAGGTGCTTAACGGACAGCCCAACTCCGCTGACAGTTCAACAATGGATTTGTATCCTGCTGGCACTTCATCAACGCGAAGCGACTCCCCGAGTTGAGCTACCCAATCGGGACAAGCTTCTTCAGCCCCAAGAATATGTCTCCCACTTTTTCCATCTGCCATATTTTATAGTCTCCCGTCTTGTTATTAATCACCCCGTAAGCCCAGCCGTGAGCGTGTCTAAGCGTGGAGGCCAACCGAGCGTTGTAAGGGTGATCCAGCCTGCACAGGCATCCCACAGCCCGAGCCTGCACCCTCTCAAGGTTTGGAATGCTGGCGACATCAATGGCATGAACATGGCCAAACAAACATGAACCGTAAACCAGCCCGTGTTGCCTCGCCGCATTGATGCCGTGATAGTAGCCGTGAAGCATCGACAGCTTGCCCATCTTCAGCACCCCTTCGCGCTTGCAGTAGGGCAGGGTTTGTATTTTCTGAGCCCTGCACTTGGCCTCAAGGTCTGTGACCCCGAGCTTTGCAAACTCACCCTCTATGCCATCCTTCTGGGCAAACTCCCACAGCCTGTCATCGTGGTTGCCTCGTAACCAGTATTGTGGCCTCCACGCTGTAAGAAACTTCAGGCCAGCATCCAAATCGTACCGGATCGTCTCGGCCTTTTCCTCCTTCGACGCGCCTCGCCGCAACGGACGGAAGTCAAACAGGTCGCCGCCAAAAATCCTGTGATGCGGTTTCCATTCCTTTGTAAAAGCATAAAGCGCGTTAACCGCTTCATCGTCCAACAAGTCGCCGTGAAGGTCGCTTGCGTAAATTATTCTCTCCAACATTTCTGTGCCTCCTGTGTATGTTGTCAGCGACTTTCTCGCTGCTTGCTACCCCAATCAGTTTGCCTGTGGGCGAGTACACTCTGGTCTTGTTGCCGCGAGTGAGCAGCTTATAACCATCGCTGGTTTTCCTAACCTCGGTTTGGCCAACCAACTCGGGGAGGAATCTAAACCTATCCCCCAACGGGATCACCCTGCCGCCCTTATCCTTCACAACCGCAGGGTGCTTAACCTTTTCAATTACTGGAACCTCACCCTTACTGGCAATCTCCCTTGCCTCCTTGTTTGTTAAGATTCGATTAACCTTTAGAGCCCCGCTAATAATCCACTCCAACCCCTGTACATCCGGCCGATTGAATCTGTAGAACCCCTCTGCGGGAACCTCCCCTTGCACATCCCTCGTCTTGGCCATGTCTGCTTTAGGCTGCCAATCAACATCTGCGGGAATCTCAACCTCGGCCCACACCCTGTCTGGTTGCATCTCAGTCCTTTCGGCAACAGGAATTTTGTTGCCCTGCGCGTCTTTCATCTTCATTAGATGGGGCGCGTGTGGGAGTCTTCCAGAATGCCAGCCGGGGCGGCTGGCAAAACCTTTGGTTGGGACAAACTCTGCGGGTATCCACTCTCCTATCGGGGTAGATTTATTCTTACCAATAAAGAGGGGGAACAACTCTTTTGGCCTGCTTTTGAGTGTGCGGAATATCTTGTAAGTCTTGAGAGTCTTCGTTGGCTCCCTAACTAGTGCGGCAGCCTCGTCCACCATCCTCTGTGCTGTCTCAGCGGCCCCTGCTTTTACTGCGGACAGGTAGTGAGCGTTGTTCTCTGGGGTTACCCCGCTGGGGGCCACTCGGGATGGGTCAAGCTGTTCCCCAACGGTGCGAACAGCCTCCCCCTCGGGCATAAATAAAGGCCCGTCTGGTTTTCCAATACGAGCCTTTGCTTTATTAAACTGTTTTTGGTCTATCCCTAAATTATTAACATCATCCCTGCCAAGATTTACTACCTCATCGACCAACCTCGTTAAACGGGACTGAGCATCGGATCGCTCCAAATCAGTTCCTCGTACACCCTCTTGAGCCCCAGTATCCTGTCCGGAGTCACGGCTTCTGGCCCCTCGTCGATTGCCAGTTGTTCCACCCCGTTCAGAAACCTTGTTATCTCTGGCTCTGGCTGATCCTCTAGCTCCGGATACGTTTCCTCCACTCGGTTGTACAAAATCTCTGCCGTATGTTTGTCTATTGTTTGCATCTATGTCTATCTCCATATATGAGACTTCTGGATCACCCATAGTCTCGTCCCATTTTCCATATTTTTTAAGTCCATGCTTTAAGTCATCTAGCTCGTAGCTCTTTCGATTGTCTTGTAAATACAGTTGCTCGTCAAACCCTAATCTTCCGGTTTCTTTGAAGCCAAACTGCCTGTAGTAATCGTACAAAAACCCATTTGGATTCTGCTTGGATGGGGCCGCAAATGCGTCAAGCTTCTGGGCTCCTTCCTGTATCGCTTTAATCACAACACTTGGCCCCCCAATGCCTTTGGCCCCCATCTCATTGTTCACCACAGACTCAAGGTTCCAAGCACCGTCTTGATCTTTTCTCAGAGCAAAGAATATCTGATAGTTATCGCTATCCTTCACTTTCAAGTTGGAGGCTTTATTGTGGAGTTGGTAAACTTTCATCTCCCCGTCTTTAATGAGTTTATCAACCTCCTTTTTGGTGTACTGCTTCAGAGTGGGCGAAAGCACATTTTCCTTCAAGGCTCTCACAAACTCGGCAACCTTAACCCCCCCGTCTTTGACGGCTACTCCGGATTTCGCCCAGTTACCATTCAAGGTATCAACAACAGCCTGTGCCTGCCTTGAGTTTCTGATCTGATCGTATGCGTCTACCCCAGACTCCTTTATGATTTGCTTTGTGATCTTCTGTATGGGGATTGGCTTTTTGAACATATAGGATATTTGACCATCCCCCCTGCCGTCCTTCCTGTGCTTTGTTATGAAGTCCTTAAATAGAACCTGTAGGTTGACAGCCTTGGACAACTCCCCAACAACCTTCCCCTTAACACCAAACTTGTAGGAAGGATGAGCGGGGTATTTCCCTTCCCCTAGTGTTACGATTGGGGAGTCAAGGTCTAGCTTAACGAGGTACATTGCATCGCCCCATGCTCTGCCGTGTTGCTTAGGGGATCGCGTCTCGTCTAGAACCTTTTTACGGGAAGGGAAGTTGTAGCTTTCCGCAACCGTAGGCTTGCCAAGAGACTCTGCGATTGATGAGCGAACATCAAAGGTCTGACCCACTTGCCATTTATGAAATGCCTTTTGATCTGTATGGGGAATCTTTGAAGCGGTTTCTTCAAGCTCTCTTCGCTTCCGGTTTTCCCTTATCTTGCTCGGCTCCTTGCCTTCGGCTTTCTTGAACTTAGATTTCCATTCGTTAAACTTAAAACGGATGTATGTAGACTTAACTACTTCATCTGCCTTCGCCAACCCCTCGGGGGTTATCTTGCCGTCTCTGGCGTATGCATCGAGGGTAGAGAGGTATGCCTCTATGAAACTGGCGTTAGATTGGTGAGAGTCTTCTTTCATTGCGGTGACAACTGCGTACCCTCCCGTTTCTTTTGCAAGGTTCAAGGCTTCTGTTATTTTCCCCTTCGCATCAAAAGCCCAAAGCAAGTCTGCGGCAATTGACGCTTTTTGTGACGGGTACTCCGGCCCCCCAAACAGAAGAAGCTCCCCAACCTGTGAGGAGTCTATACCCTTGTACTTCCCAACCTTTGTTAAATCCGCGATGATTGGGAAGACAGAAATCCCCTCCAGTTTTCTGAGGGGTATCTTAGGGACAGCCCCCAGTTCCACCCCGTCAACCAATGGCATATAATTTACCTTCTGCAACTGGTAGTTGTCCTCACTCATCTTCCACTTCTTGCCCATGAACGTCTCCCAGTTCATTTGGTTGATGCGGTCTAGCCGGAAATCTCTTATGAGGTTGTCTTTCTCTGCAAACTCCAAAAGCTGCAAGGGGTTCACTAATTCCTTGCGTCTTGAGCCAAGCAGTTCATTCAATATGTTCCGCTTAGTCTCACCAAACAAACCGGCAGAGGGAACCCTCTCGCCCTCCGGCTTGGACAGGTTGATAAGGTAGTTGGACAGGTCTGTATATAACTCGTCCATATTGTTCCACTCCTTAATCCACTCCTTTTTGTTTTTATCTTTGCCCCACTTATCAACCTTGTTGCCCAACTGTGTTAAGTCGAGTGCCTTCATGTGAAAGTTACCCGCATCGGAAATATTCAAGTGGTACGGGACAACCTTTCTCCGGCTCATTCTTATGCGACTGCTGTACTTTGAAATGTAGTAAGGCTTACCCGTCTCCTTGTTGATTCGTTTAGCCTTTCGGGTTGCTGCATAGTAGCTGATCTCTAAAACATCTCCCTCCCCAACCTTGTCGTTTATCTCTCGGAGGTGAGTCTTAACATGATCGTTTAGCTCTGGAACTTCCATCAACGCCTTTATCTGTTCCGAATTAAACCTCATTCCAGAGTATTCGCCTTCAGCAACCATGCGTACCCCTCCTGCCTCTGGTGATCCGCTTGGTGCGTTGTCTAAAGCCTTCGCAACAGCAGCCCCACGCTGCCTCTCCTCTCCAGCTATAGTTACGTCATCCCTTGGGACATACTTACCCTTGGGGGTAACAGTAAACAGATCAGCCATTGCGGGGTTTAACCCTATGAGCCGCTTGATCTCGGTCTGCCCCAAGTTTCGGGGAGCAGCCGTGCTGCCGTTAGACTTGTCTGCGTAATCCAACTTGGCTGAAATTTTCTTCTTGGCCCTTATCATGTCGCGCAGGAGGGCATTAATCTCTGGGCTGTTGGTTATAGGCTTTCCATCCCTTGAAAATATATCACCAGCCGTTGGCTTGCCTGTTGCTCTGTCCCACTTCCATATATCACCAAAAGACCTGTCCAGAACACTACGCATTACCCCGAGCTTACTGTCGGCATCTGAGAGCATTATCCCGTCAAGCGCGGCCCGAGTCATGCCGTCTATGTTCTTTGGGAGCAGAGCGTCAGGGCTGCTGCCAGCAAGCAATCCAGCAAAGTATTCTGCTCCTATTTCAGCGGCTAGATTTCTTCTGAAAGCCTCCGCTTTTTCTCTTGGAGTTGTCTTTGAAATTTCACCCGTTTTACGGTCTATCACATCCCCAAAAAATTGAGCCCTGTCATTCTTGTTTTTTAACAACTTCCCGTACTGCCTTCCCAATTCATAAGTCAGCCTGTCCCTGTCTCTCTTGGTCTTACCTTTCCCGAGAAGCAACCCGTCTTTGATGAGATTCCCTGAAGCGTCATACATCCCGAATAAATTATCGGTGAGCCTGTCGGTGAAATCCTTCATCGACTCCAGCTTGCTAAGCCCATGAAAGATTTCGTGAGCGACAGTTCTGCCCTTGTTGAATTTGTAGTCTGTGTTAACCAGTATAGTTGGGGATGTGTCATCAATCTGCACCCCTCTCGCACCTTGCACATCTTCTGGGTTAACCTTAACCCCCTCCTCCATTGTAAGCCTCCCAGCAAGTTCGGCCCTAAACTGTTCATCGTCCAGAAATCTAAACGACATATCCCTGCCTGTAGCCCCAATTGCGACACGTTCCATGTCCATGATGCGAGCCATAGAGTCAACGTCATCTCCAACATACCTCGCTATGTTTGCCGACTCCTCTTCCGGCTTGCGGGATATATACTCTGCAAATTCTTTTGTTACTGCCTGCTTCCTCCTGTAGCCGGATGCCTTGCTGACAGCACCCCCAATGCCAGAGGCCGCCCCGCCCATAAATCCTCCTGCTCCAAGGCCGGAGTAGAATCCCTCGCGTCCTTCTGCCAAGCCCCCCAAAACAGAGCCAACAGCCGCGCCTTCAGCCGCCCCACGCCCAAGAGCCCCCGCCACAGCCATCGGCTTGTCCATAAACCGGATCATGCCAGCGAACCTCCTTATGTCTGTGGGAACGCTTATGTCTTCGCTTATAGATCGCAGAACCCCCATGCGAGTGGGCTGCTTGCCTATATAAGTTGAGGCGTGTTCAAGCGTCCTGCCAGCGGTATCAAGTGCGCTAGGAAGGGTGCGGCCCGTCTCTATGGCTGAACCAACAAGACCAATTCTCGGAACGTCTCCAGCCTTAACTTCTGGTGCTACTCTCTGAGCTACGTCTCCAGCCTTGTCAGCCAGCGACTTGCCAAGCCTTCCTGTTCCACCTATAACCCTCCCCGCTGCTCTAGTGCCTACTGCTGCCACTTTGGTTGCAGCCTTTGATGTCAACCCTGCGGCGGGAACAAACACGCTGGGATCAGTAATATAAGAAAGCCCCTCGGCAACCTTGTTGGCCTCCGGTGTTAGGTCAAACAAGAGCCCAGCATCCCCCTCTCTAGCTTTATCTCTGATTGATTGCAGCTTTCTGGTCGCAAGGAACACCTCGTAATCACTCGCGTCATCCCCCATCGCATACTGCACGTTGTCATATACAATCTTTCTAGCCAACTGCCCAAGGTCAGCCGTGCCTCTTGCCGCTGCCTCCCCTATAGCCTTGAAGCCTTCACCAAACTCTCCGGAAGACATTAGATCATAAGCACCGGAAAACATCCCCCCAAGATCACTTGCGGCTGTGGCTATCCCAGACTTGAGAAGGGTAATGGCACTTTCTTTTGGCCTCTCTTCTTCAGCCTCTATGTAAGCGTAATATTCCTCTTCAGTTGGCATATAATGAGGGTCACTCATTTTATCGAGAATATATTTACCTCCTAGAATTTTTTCACCTGTTCGGGTTACACTAAAGCCACTCGATTCATCAGAGATAGGCTTTTCCCCTGTGAGCGTAACTGAAAAACCAGAATTACTTCTTATAGGTTCTTCACTAGTGAGAGTTGATGTCATTTTAATCTACCGTGTAGGTATATTGCATTCCGCTGTTCGTGTCTATCCAGATATATTTATCTCCTGACTTCAAACCCCTTCTTTCCGCTTCATCCCTTGCTTCACTTTCAGTATCCGAAACCAGACTTAAAGTTTCTCCAGCTTTTAATTCATAGCTTCCGGCCTTATTCTTTAATCCCTCATCACTTACTTTTCCTCCGGAAACTTGTTCCATCAAAGAAAACATTCTATCCCTTAATCTTTTCTTATCGTCGAGGGCATCTTGGCCATCATTGACAACTGGGAAAAATTGTTGCCTAGCCCCTTCGTATTCATGCTTTGCAATTGCTGCACCCGACACATGACGCAAGTATGCTTCCAGCCATTTATTCATAGCCGCTGCATACCTTTTAGCTTCTGGTGACTTGATTGCGTTTTGATTGTGATACAACTCAAAAGCGTTATCTATTCTGGCTGCATCAAAACCTTGATCAGTCATCTCATCAATAACTGCTCCTGTCAGTTTCATGCTCCCAGCGTGAAGGAATGCCTTAGCCTGTGATTCTGTTTTCGGGCCTCCATTCTCGGGAGAAGGCACGGTTAACTTAACAGTTGTACCCCCGCCCAGTTCTACAGTCGCCGCTTCTGGGCGTAAGCCAAGCCGACCCAATATAGCTATTTGATTAGCAGCATCTGCTGCTGTTTTTTTGTCTTTTGGAATTACTTGAAACGATCCACTCTTAGGGCTGAACACATAGTGCGTCCCTTGAAGCTCAACAATCTGTAGGTCAGAGTTTTTGACCAATTCTTTAATCTCCTTAATTCCTTTGGCCCCAAGGACTGAAGCCTTTTCAGCTATCTGCTCCTGCAATATAGCTTCTTTTTCTTCTGCTGTTTTGGGCCGCTCAACCGTTTTGGTTGTAGCCTCCGAAACGAGCCTTCTGTCAGTCAACGTAATTGGCTCGCCTTGTGTGCCACTAAGCAACTCGGCTTTAGACCCCTCAACAAGCAGCGGGTCTAAGCTGTTTCGATACTCTGGAGGCAGCCTATCTATCGTCTCCCGAGTAAGACTCCCCCCCTCAATGTAGGAATCCCTGTCATACTCAAGGTCTGAAATCTGATCCTCCAATCGGGAAATGCCATCGCGTAAATGCTCCGGCATCACAGGATTTTCCTCAAGCATCTTTTGGTATCCGGCCTCTTTCTCCTCGGAGGTTTTGTATCCCTCCCCTTTATACATGAGGTATCTTAAACGAGCCGACTTTGAGTCTTGGTTGTGGGGCAATGTTTTTGCCTGCTCTTTGAAATCGCTTATTGCGCTTTCCTTTCTCCCAATTAAATCGTCAATTTGGCTTACCACTCTTTGCTTGTCGGCAAACTCCGGCAACCTCTCTTGATATGTCGGCTTTTCGGGGGGCAGTTCCGAAAACTCGTTAGGCAGCATGATATCATTCACAGAGCCAACGGGGGTTCTTACGTCACCGTAAACAGCCGGAACAGCAACCTCGTCTGTGGAGGGTGCGCTAGACTGCTTTAGGTAGTTTTCATACACGCCGGAAACAGCAGCATCTCTATCCCGAGTTATCCCTCTTTGTTCCTCCTCAAACTGCAACTTGTTAAGTTGAAACTGCTGGATTTTCTTCCGGAGTCGCAGATTGTCCATCTTCTCTCCGGTTTCGTACTCCGAGATAATGCCTTGAAGCTCGCGGGTTCCCATGTCGCCCACGTTCTCTAGCTTCTTGAGCATCTCCTCCTCCCCCTTCCCAAGAGGCTTACCCCCTGCCTCTTCTCGACTATAAAGCTCATTGTAAATAGCGTGAGCCTCGCCGGACAGAAGCTCTCGCTTCTCTTTCCTGTCCCTGTAATCGCGGATGCCCCTGCCAACCCCTTGGCCGAAAGCCATTCCCCCTTGTGTAAATGCTCCCATTATTAGTTCTCCTTTATTTTAGTATTCATCCACCAACGAATAGCCCCCTTCAGTTTCGGCTTGTTGCTGACAAACGAGGCAAACCTCTCACCCACTTTAGAGTACAACTTAAAGAACCAAACCGGAGCCTCCCAGAGCATCCATGAGCGGAACGCAGTCCACCGAGGATCGTCTGCCCCGTACACCTCTCTGGCTACCCAGCAGAAGCCTCCTGCAATCCCTCCAATCGCCCCCATAGCTCCTCCTATCATGTCAGCATTCATCTGCGCGTTTTGAGATCGAGCCTGCATGAGCATACTTGCGTTCTGGCCGTGAAGCCCTCCGGCGTACCCGCTCTCGGGGTTGAAGATGCTTCCACCCCTGTACCCTCCGGCCTGCCCTAAAGCCTGTGCAGGGTTGTAGCCCCGAGATGACCTCCCTAAGACAGCCATCATGGGATCGGCTGTCAGACTGCTCGAAAGCCCCAACTGCCCTTGAGCGAAGTTCTGACGCTCCCTGCGACGATCCTCCATAGCGTTCATCTCCGCTAGAGTCTCCATCGCTTGATCGTTGAGCCCGTGACCGAAGCCGCGAGCCGCTTGGCCTTCTCGGACTGACTGAGTCAGGGCTCGGCGTTGATGGCCTGTAAGTTTCCCCCCAAGAGCCAACTCGCCCATAGCTTGACGGTTTAACTCTTTCTTCATGGCGGCCTCCTCCGGATTAGCCGACTCTAGTGCGCTAACCATTCTGCCCCCGTACTTCTCGATTGATTCCACATCCGACAGCCTTGACTGCTCTGTGGCGGCACGATCCATTTCTGCCATGCGTGGGTATATCTCGTTCTGATACAAATCCATCACCTTTGGCGTGAGGTTCTTGGCCATATTAAACTGTAGGTCAGCGTACTTAGGTTGGTAAGTCGCTTCAGATTCGTACAGCTTGTCGGCGTACTTCAGTTGTGTGAGGAGGTTCTGCTCATACTCCTCCGCATAATCCCGCTCGGGGGCTTTAATCTTAGTTGATCCCATTTTTCTCTACCTTCCTTTTATACGTTTCCCACTTGTAATAATTTAACTTTGCTCTGTCCAATTTCTGCTTGTGCCAACAAACCCATTCAAGGGCGAACGGAGCCACATCCAGAAACTTGCGAAGCGCACCCTTACCCGCTGCGAGATGAACAAACCAAGCGTTAGGATTCTTGTAGCTGAACCCATAGTCGAGAGCGAACCTATCATCCCTTCGGGTTATAGGTCGCCCCATAATGAAAAAATCATGGCCGCTATACACATACCCCTTCTCCAAATAAAACGACAGGTCTTCGGTGAAGCTCCTCGGGGAGTCCTCATCGTATAGCTTGGATGCCTCTTCTATAGGGTTGGAGTGAATCACTCGCCTCCCTCTTCAGCCTCCTCTTCAGCCTCCTCTTCAGCCTCCTCCTCTTCAGCCTCCTCCTCGTCAGTCTCCTCCTCTTCAGCTTCCTCTTCGGTAGCCTCCTCCTCTTCGCTAGGCAACTCGCTAGGCAACTCGCTGTAGCCGTCACCTATACTCATGCTGGCAAAGTCGGGCATCTCCCTGCTCGGTGCGGCTACCGGTGCTGTCATCTGTGCTGCAAT